>Ga0208692_1000021_pt1 | contig 216694 bp, 219 predicted proteins | sample June2015DPH_20_1_3_FD_184721 | JGI IMG/M metagenome (GOLD analysis project Ga0208692, IMG submission 184721) | Peatland microbial communities from SPRUCE experiment site at the Marcell Experimental Forest, Minnesota, USA - June2015DPH_20_100... | ecosystem: Environmental > Terrestrial > Soil >... | reverse complement strand
TAATCGAACCTTTTTCGGATCACGCACCCCGTAACCTTTGTCTGGAGGCAGCTCAATGGTGCTCGCCTTGCCAATCTCTAGGCCGGTCAAGGCTTCATCCAGCCCCTTGGGGACCCAACCTTCTCCCACAACGATGAAGAATGGTTCGTAACGTTCTTCTCCTCGGTAAAGCTTCGCTTCCTTGGCCACAGTCTCAAGCGTCGTACCGACGGTTTCGCCTGTCTCCTTGACTTTCAGAGTGTAGTTGGCGAGTATGAAGTCGCCGTTCTTAAGAGACAACAAATAGCACCTTGAATCATGAAGGGGGAGCCTAGATTTACCCGTTCTACATTAATCTTTCAGAAAAGTCGCCGATATTCCAGGTAGTCAGAAAGTGCTTTTACATCTCAGACTCGCAGAAGGCTCGCAGTCAGTACGAATAGAACGAAAAGCGTTATGAGCAGATATTTGGGGTTCCTGGAAAGAGCAAAGTAGAGCGCGGAGGCAACCACTCGCAGGTAGGGCGTCAACATCAAAACCACAATACCCAAGCCAAGTACTTGCGTTGGCGACCAGCCACCCATTGAAAGTTCCTGAAACAGTTTCCCCGCGTAGCTGAAAAAATTCGTTCCTTTCATTGCGAAGCTAGGCTGGAAGAGTATGTTCAGGTTTCCGCTCGAAGAGTAGTAGTCTGCGATCCCAAGGGCCTCTACCGTAACGCTCGCCAGGACGCCGAGGATTAGAATATAGCTTATCAGCGAATCGAGTTTCTCTTCGCTAGAGGCCCGCTTCATGGCGAAGTTATCCCTTCAAAGAGCATTTGGGCAATTAGGGCGAGAACAATTACTAGGAATAGGTACCTCACCAATCGATTTGGTAACCGGTTCAACACTCTGCCTCCCACCAGCGCGCCAATAGTTGTCCCTACTGCCATTGGCGCTGCTAGGCTAACGAAGAGGAGCCCCGAAGCGAAGTAGACGCTTGCTCCAGCCAGGGCTGTAATCCCAATGATGAAATTACTGGTTGTCGTGGAGACTTTGGAAGGCATTTTCAAAATCAGTTCATGTATTGAGACTTTGAAAGCACCTGCACCGATGCCGAGCATACCCGCGGCCAATCCTGCGATCAGCATACACGGACCTCCTAGGAGGGCATTCTTCATCTTGTAGGAGACTTTTTTCTTCGCCGCCTCGTCGTAGTAACTCCCATCTAACTCCAACCATTTCGAAAAGCTGTCTTGCTTTACGCGCTTCGGGAACTCCCCCCTCCGATGTCCCGACAACCCAAGAAAGGAGGTTAGAAGGAACCCTGCGAAGAAGAAATACAGGAACCTCGGCGCAATGAAGGACGTAATTGTTGCCCCGATTATTGCTCCGACTATGGTGAACATTTCGAGGTAGAACGCGGCCTTGATGTTTGTTATTCGTTCCTTGACGTATGCTGCGGCTGAGCCGCTTGAAGTTGCGATAATAGTCACCATACTTGCGGCGATTGCGTACTTGACAGGTACGCCGAAAGCGACCAACACGGGGATCATGATGCTGCCCCCTCCGAGGCCGGTTAGGGATCCGAGGAATCCGGCCAAGAGTGCGATGATCAGCACGGAAAACAATTCAATCAATTTGGATTCAGGACCAACCTTAGGGCCCATTCCATGAGACGGGTACCCGAAAGCGCTAACCAAAATGGATTGAGTTCTTGGAAGAAGTAACTCGCCTTAGGGCGGAGGCGGCCTTGTGCCTAGGGTTACTTCGACGACCATGTACGTACCTCCCCTGATTATGCCGACGGCAATCTTCTGACCCGGAAGCGTATTTCTTTCGAGGTATGTTGATAACGAGTCATAGTTAACAATCCTGTATCCATCAATCGAAACGATGAGATCTCCACCGATTAAGTATGATTGTCCGTCAATGTCAACAGTTATTGTCCCGTTCTTAAGACCCGCTTGTGCTGCTGGGCTTCCGGCCACCGTTTTCTGAATTAACACACCATATGTTATGTTGGTCCCCACTGCTTGTGAGAGTTGAAAGACCATGTCGACCCCTTCGATGCCCAAGTACGAATGCTTAGTGTATTTCCCGGTAGCTACAAGGGATGGGAGTTCGCGCACTATTGTGTCGGAGGGTATCGCGAAACCAAGACCTTCAGCGCCAGTTATACCGGCGGTTGTAATTCCCACAACTTTCCCATCAGCAGTCAGAAGCGGCCCTCCCGAATTCCCTGGGTTTATCGGCGCGCTGAACTGTATCGCATCAGCAATAGGGTACCCTGTGTTCCCGGAACCAGTATCGTAACTTATCGTTCGTCCCGTCTGGCTTACGATCCCGTACGTTATACTACCCTTGTAGCCGTACGGGTTACCAATCGCAACTACCGGCTCACCGACCCTCAGGGAAGAAGACGGCGACAACTCCAATGGGTAAAGTTCCTGAGAAGGAGCCTGTGGGGAGATTATGCCCAAATCGCTGTAGGCGTCGAGGCCTACAATCTTTCCCCTGTAAGCGTCACCATTCGAAAAGGTCAGCGTCGTATTGACAAGGGAATCAACTACGTGAAAGTTGGTTACTACGTAGTATGACCCGGAGTATTGTATGATGAAGCCCGAAGCAGCAATACCCACCCAAGTTGTCGCAAGGCCCGTCCCAGTGTCTACAATCTCATGTCTTACTCCTTCAATTGTCACGACGCTGCGGCTTGAATTAGCGTAAATCTCGGCGGAGTCAAATCCATTTGACCTCTGCGCGCTCAAGGTCATTCCATAGTATGCAGCAAGTGAGCCTAGGATTACGACGAGCACTAAGAGCGCGACGAGAGTTTCTTGCCGAACTCGAATAGTTCGCGCCTTTCGATGACTTGCTCGCCTACGAGGCATTGTTATGGACTCCGTGTTTTGTTTCAGCTCGGTTAGAAATTAGCCGCATAATAACTTGCCGCTGTTTTGGAATGGAAAATTGCCCTCACATGGCCTCTTTCTTCGTGTAACTCGCGTAGCTCATTTTTTGTGTTACATGAGCCTTGGAAATTTCACTGTGACCTCGCCTCTGATGGTTATATCAGCGTAGTGTCCGCGTTGGGCTGACCCAGTGTTGACTATCGTGGTTGAACCGATCGTATCAGTCCCCTGAGATTCGTGTACATGGCCCGAAACGACTAATGTGGGCTCCGTCTTCTCAATGAAACTTCGGACGGCTATGCTTCCAACGTGTTCGCCGCTGGATACCTGATCGACCTTGGTGTTCTTAGGTGGGCAGTGCGATACGAGAATGAGCAATCCGCCTCCACAATTCTTGGAGGCTTCTTCGATGAGCGCTTCTGCTTCTTCTTCACTGTACTCAAAGACGGTACTGAAGGGACCGCGCGGAGAGCCGCCCAAACCTATCAGTGACACGCCTTCTACGCTTCGGCATCTCGCATGGAGTGCGTGAACGTTTTCCCCTCCTGTCCAGTCTCCAAGCTCTCGACCGTCCATGTTGCCCGGAACAAAGTATACCGGGTGTCCAACTTTCCCTAAATCCAAGAGTAATTGCTTGGCTCGGTTTGAGTCGTAATTGATTATGTCGCCAGCGACGATTACAAAATCGGGCCTCTCATTCGCAATTAGTTCCTTTGCGTGTCGATATGCTTCTTGATTTCCATGAAAATCGGTAAAAGCCAATATTCTCAAGGAACACCTATCCAGTACGGAACCCCGTTTCAATGAGGCCAGTGGGTATTCGCGAAAACCGCACGTGCTGCCGCTACGCCTTCTCCAGGTTTGAGTTTGTGGCCTTGTTCGATTAGGGCGGATTCAAGGGCGGTTGCGGTTGCTAGAATCTCGAATTCTGAAACGCTTCCCATCACACCAATTCGGAATAGCTGGCCCTTCGTTTTACCCATACCCCCAGCTATGACGACGCGGTACTTCCTGTTCAATGTACCCCGGAAGTTCTTGTCGTCCATGTCGCTGGGATATTTGATTGCCAATACGGTTGTTGACCTGACTTCTTTTCGAGCATACATTTCTAGGCCCATGGCTTCTACCGCAGCGTACATGGCGTTGGCACATGTGGCGTGTCTTTTGAATCGTTTTTCGAGGCCTTCTTCGCGGATCATCTGAAGCGCTTCGTCAAGAGCGAAGAAGAGTGTCACGGCGGGAGTGTATGGGGTTTCCTTATTCTCATCCCAGAATGTCTTACAGAGTTGAAGGTCGAAGTAGTATGAGCGAGGGGCCTTCTTGACGGCCTCCCACGCTCTTGGGCTAACTGAGATTAGGGCGAGGCCTGGAGGTGTCATGAGACATTTCTGGCTGCCAGTTACGCATATATCGACACTCCATTCATCGACTGGAAGTGGGACGCCGCCTTGAATTGATATGGCATCTACGAGGAAGAGGGCGCCATATTTGTGGCAGACTTCGCCGATTTGCTTAAGGTTCGGCGTAGTAACGCCCGTTGATGTTTCATTGTAGATTATCGCCAAGGCTGTGACTGGAGAATTCTTCTGTAGGATGTCCTCAACCTGGGCAACGGTTACGGCATTTCCCCACTCAACAGGTATCTCAATCCCTCTGCCGCCTAGTAAGTTCACGGCTTCCAAGAACCGTTGGCTGAAAACACCATTAACCGGTACAATGATCTTGCTGCCCTGCGAGCAAATATTTCTGACGGCACATTCGACGCTGCCCGTTCCGGATGCTGAAAGAACAAATAGATCGTTTTTCGTTCCGAAAACGTACTTTGCATTATCGATTATTCGGGAATGAAGCTCGCGGAATTCTGGCCCTCGATGGTTTATCATTGGCCGCAGCATCGCATTCGCAACACGTGTCGGAACGTTTGTTGGCCCAGGTAACATGATCAATTGCTTTGTTTCCAAGTTCGAATCTCCAGCTGTAGGGCGAGGAATGGACTGTTCACTGAAAACCTTTTCCTAGGAGTCCCGTAGGTGGCATTCAAGTTGATTGGAAGGGCTTTTCAGTAGCGCCTCCGGTTGTGATTGGCGTAGAGTGAGATTGTAGAATTTGTCGGTTAAGCTTGGGAAGATTATGGGGATCCCGGTTCGGATCCATTACACGTTATGGTTTGTTTTCATTCTAATTGCTTGGTCCCTATCCTATGAGTACATGCCGCACCAGTATCCCGGCTTAAGCACGGTCACCTACTGGACAATCGGAATTTCGTCGGCAATAGTTCTGTTCGCTTCCGTCCTCGTCCACGAACTATCACACTCGTATATTGCCAAGAAGAACGGATTACCGATTGCGAGGATTACGCTATTCTTCTTTGGCGGAGTCTCAGAGATGTCTGAGGAACCTCAGGATGCAGGGTTAGAGGTCCGTATGGCTGCTGCCGGCCCGTTGATGAGTTTCCTGATTGCAGGTGTGCTGGGCGGACTCTGGTATATCGCTGAACTAGTCGGCTTACCCATCGTCATATCGGCCACGGTCGGTTATGGAGCCCTGATCAACGCGGTTCTTGGCGCGTTTAACTTGCTACCCGCATTTCCACTTGATGGTGGGCGGGTGTTTCGCGGGAGCTTGTGGAAACATTCGAAAAATCTTGTTGGCGCCACACGGACGGCCACCCGCGTTAGTGAAGCTTTCTCGCTTCTCATGATGCTTGGGGGTTTCGTCGCGATAATTCTCGGAGACTTCGTTGACGGAATTTGGATCATAGTTCTTGGTTGGTTCATAAAATCTGGTGCCGAGACGAGCCTGAGGCAGACACTCCTCGGAGAAACCCTGACGGGTGTAAGAGTCGGTGACATTATGACCCGAGGAGTACTGACGGTATCACCAGAAATCACCGTTCAACAGCTTGTGTCCGACTATTTCCTCGTTCATCCTCACGAGGGCTACCCTGTGATGAAGGATGGCCAGTTGCTCGGGTTGGTTACGTTGCAGTCTGCGCGGGCGATTCCGAAGGAGCAGCGGGCCACTGAAACGGTGGCCCAAGCGATGGTCCCCTATGAACGTGCACCCATTGTTCAATCTGATGGGTCGGCGTTAGACGCTATGCATAGGATGGCCCGAGAGAGAGTTGAAATGATGCTGGTCACGGAAGGCGGTCGGCTACTCGGTGTAGTCACCCGCGGCGATTTGATAAAAACCATTCAAACGAGACAGGAATTAGAGCTACATCCAGTTTGGCAACCCGCCGCAACCCCAGTTGCTGTCCAATACTGCGTGCAATGCGGCGCACAATTACAGGTTGGAACGCAAATTTGCCCTCACTGTAACGCAAAGCAACCTGAGCAGGCTAACCTTCGCTAAACGAAGCCTACTCGTTTCCATCACAGCCTTCCGACGTATGCGTCGGCCCTTGTGACGCCAATCTCTTTGAGCGTAGTATAACGGCAGTACCGGTCGAGAACTTCCATGTTATAGGAGATGCCTTCGCAGGGTTCAGTTGCGGGGGGATTGGAGTTGTTTCCATAGAACGACGGCGGGATGGTTGACTGAGAGCGACGTGCCGTGCTCTATCTGCATCTTGCAAACGCTACTCTCAGTTAAGACTTGGCTAAGGCCTAGGGTCTTCAACCTTTCAAAGAGTGTTTCGCCGATCGCCATTGAGACATCGTATCCTTCGGGACCTTTCTTGAACCCAAAGGTGCCTGCTATTCCGCAGCAGGTATTGTACCTCACGGGGCGTACGTCTATTCCGGCGAGTTTCAGAATTTCTAGGGCGTTGGATTTTCCGTAGACGCTTCTTGTGTGACATGGGGAATAATACGCGACCGGCCCCACAGTAGCTTTCGGAAAGTCTCTTAGTTTTCCTTCGTGGTGCATTTGTAACATGTATTCGAAAAGGTCGTGGGAATGTGTTGCGACCAAACTAGCTTCTTCTGAATTGAGAAGTCTAGGATAGAGCTCGTTCAAACAATAGGTTGCCGTTGGCTCTGAAGAAACTATTTCACAGCCATCCCTCACGGACTCGGCGAGCTTTGGAATGTTGAATTCAGCTGCACGTGTGGTTCTTTTCATGTCACCATAGAGGAAGGCTGGGATCCCGCTACCGATTTGTTTGGGAAGGGTCACCTTGCAATCGTTGTACTCGAGAATTCCGATGACCGCTTTGCCAATTTCTGGTTCGCACACGTCGGCGTATGTGTCAACGAAATAGGCTACTGGCCTTGAGCCTCTGCTTGTGTGGGAACCATACCATTTCTTGAACGTATGTCGGTTAAAGGGTGGGAAAGGGCGCCGTGCATCTAAGCCTAGAAGGCTTTGGAGCATTCGCCTGAAGGCCTTCCGCCCCATGAAAAAGTTTGAGATAGGGGCTGTTGTGCTTGCGAAGCCAACGAAGGTTTCATAATTGCAGAAGGTTCTGTTTATCGATAGTTGCCCGTGCCGGTGTGTGTACCTTTCTTTGACTTGGGCTATGAGTAGCGGAATGTTGATGTCCTCTGGGCAGACGCTTTGACATAAACCGCATGAAATGCAAAGGGACGCGAATTGTCCTGCAGCGTCCGGGGTTGCGGTGTACTCGGTCCAAGGAATTCCAATAGGGCCTGGGTAGATGTAACCGAACACGTGGCCGCCAAATAGTCTGAAGGTGGGGCAGATATCCATGCAAGCCCCACACCGCAAGCAATACAAGGCCTCCCGAAAGTTCGGGTCTGTCAGCATCTTTGAGCGACCGTTATCGATGATGAGAATGTGTTGTTCTTGCGGTTGGTCTGTCTGCGCGAGCTTGCTTCCACCTCTAACGATAGTGACGTAGCTGGTTAATTTTCGAGCTGCGGAGCTCAAAATCAAGGTTTGCAAAAGCGTGAAGGCGTCGGCTGTGTTCGGGACAATCTTTTCTGACCCTAGGATGGAGATGGTCATGCGTGGGAGAGCTGTGACGAGGCGGGCATTGCCCTCATTGCTCACAATCATGATTGCACCCGAATCGGCGATTGCAAAGTTCGCGCCAGTAATCCCGACATCGGCCTGTAGAAACTCATTTCTAAGAGACTCTCTTGCCACTGCTGTTATTGTTCCAGGGTCGGCAGGCAGCTGCTTACCCAGCTTTTTCGAGAATAGTTCGGTGATCTCTTCCACGGTCATGTGAAGGGCTGGAGCGGTGATATGGGAGGGTCGTTGGTTGGCGAGTTGGACTATTCTTTCGCCTAGGTCGGTCTCAACAACATCTAGTCCTTCCTTCTCGAGGTGCTGGCGAAGGTCGATCTCCTCGCTTGTCATTGATTTTGCTTTGACTATACGCCTAGCTCCCGCCTCATGCACGAGGCCTATAACAACTTGGACAGCTGTTGCTCCGTCGTGTGCAAAATGCACTTGGAAGCCGGATGCTTCTGCGGCCTGAGTGAATTTCTTGATGTTGTTATCCAGGTTTTCTATTGACTGACGCTTGATTCTCCTTGCCTCTCGAAGCAACCAGTTTCCGTTAGGGAGCTCGGAATACGCTTTCTCGCTTGCTTCGCGTTCCCCTTCAGTCCCAAGGTATAGCTGTGCCCTTCGTCGCTTATCTCCGATACCGTCTGTGATTTTGCTGATCAGTTGCTCATGGGCTTTGAGGCCGATCTTATCCAAAGTCATCGGCCTCCCGGAATGTCTTGGTCGAGGAGTAGGACATGCAATTCTTTCGGCCCATGCGCTCCTAAGATGCTGATGCCCCCAACATCCGCGGTTCTGCTCGAGGCGGAGATGAGTGAAATTGAAAACGCGGCTGAATTATTCATAAGAAGTTGTGAAATCTGCTTCTGCGCATCATCGAGCGCGAAGACCAGCCTAGAACGGGGGAGAATCGCGACGTGGACTAATGGCAGTGCTGTGACGAGTCGGTCCAATTCATCCGCCGTTGCAATAATCAATGTCCCCGTTTCTGCGACACCTAAGTCTGCACTAGTGACCCCAATCTCAGCTGCCTTAAGCGCTTCGAAGAAGTCTGCCCTCTCCATGTTTGCCCGACTTATGAGATCGCAAGGGATGGGAAGTTTGGGAAATAGTAATTGGGAAGAGAGATCTACTCCACAGACTGCTATTCGCCTCGCTTTCATTGTGGAAGCCAATTTACCTACGTACTCGGTGACTTCGACGAAATTTGTCACGGAGAGGAAATAACCGCCCACCGCTTTCACTTGAGCGCTGAACCTAGTTACGAGGTCCTCAGAATTGCGACCATATGACATGAGTTCTGGAATCGACCTACCATTTGTTCTCATGGATGAAATTCTCGATTGGATGCCGTTTGGGCTCGGTGAAGCGCGACGCAGGGTAACCCACGTAAATCAGTATTGCTGGCTTCACGTAATCGGGAAGTTGAAGAACACGCTTCAGTTCGGTAATTCGAAACAGCGGGAAGATTGAAATGGCTGTTCCTAGACCCAAAGCTCGCGCTGCCAATAGGAGGTTTTGCACGGCTGGGAATACGGAGGCCCAGTTCGACTGCTCCTCAAGCCAAGCCCACTCATCCGTAAGCCGCTTTGCCCGTCTCGTGTTGAGACATGCAAAAATTAGAACCGGAATCTTGTCGGTGTTCTGAGCGAGCCAGGCTACTGGGTTCGTGGAGGATAGAAATTCTGGGACAGAATCCTTAGGGATCCGCAAGTTAGACCGTGCGTATGTTTCAAGCCCTTGAACCACAAGTTCGCGTAGTTGCCCCTTGACGGCGGTGTCTGTGATCAGAATGAACTCCCACGGTTGCGAGTTTCCGCCTGAGGGTGCCATTCCTGCAGCGGTTAGAATTGCTTGAATCTTCTCCGGTTCCACCGGATCACTCTTTAGGCGCCGCATACTCCGCAGAGTTCTAATAGCTTCTTGAGCTGTGACCGCCAACCCAACCATCACACGCCGAAGAAATAACAAAGTCGCCTTATGGCTTCAGCGCAAAACCCGATTTGGGAAACTAGTACTCACGATAATGGCATAATGCCTTTCAATAGTCGATTGCCTTTAATACTTACCCGCGTAAAACGCGCCCCCGATTGGCATATGGTACTGAAAAAAACTGCGCTTGATAGTACAGGACTTAGTTCTCAAACATCAAAACGATTGAGATAAAGAACACGAGTCGCATTATTACGCCAGTGACAAGAAGCATCATCCCATTCTTATTCATCCTTTTGGCGGCGGCTTTGCAGACGCCTCCGACCCTAGCCGTTCAACAACCTGACTTGGCATCGCGATACTACGGGTTAGGATTGGAGGCAACAGATTGGATAACATCCTTCCAAGTTACGCCCCTCAATGCGTCATGGGGGATACCATATCAGGATCAGCGCACGTGGGGGCTGGATCCGTTCTACTTTGAGAATGGAACCATTACGGCTGGGACCGACGGCATAACCGCTGGTCAAAGACAAGAACTCGTGTTCTTGCTCGCCGGACACGATGCTGGCCTGGGAGCCTCCGCCGCGCTCGACGCGTACCTGCAGACCAAAGATCCTAGGTACCTCAACGTCTTCAACGTTTATTACAACTATTTCCAGAACGCGCAAATCCCAAGCGGGATGGCCAGCACGCCTGCGCTCGCCTTATCGACCATTTATGGACATACCATCACCCTTGATAATGCTGGGTATTGGGCTGAACAGGCAGATGTGTCTGCGGGCCCAGACGGCCGATACGGAACACAAGATGATTCTGCGAAACTGCACGCGGCTTTTCCATCTCCTGAACATGGAAACCTCATAGCAGCCGCACTAATCTCGTACTATCGATGGACACACGATGATAACGCCCTGCAACTCCTAAACCGATATGGCAATTGGCTCGTGAAGTTGCAAATCATAACCGGGAATTACACTGGCGCGTTTCCCGTTACTCAATATTATTGGAATTTAGGTTGGAAGCCCAGAATGTATGAGACAACCGAGTCGGCGTGGATTCTTGCTGAGCTTTACCTGCTGACAGCGAACGCAACCTACCTAAATTCGGCTGTAGCCGCAGGCCAGTATATGTTGTCCAGGCAGTTTACGAGCCAAGAATGGATGAACACGCCTGTCTACGGCGCTCTGCCTTACGAATGGAATCGAACAAAGTATACCACCGCAGTTTCCACAAATCACGCAGGCTTCACGCTATTGGCGTGGACCCAACTCTACAGGCTGACAGGCGACAAACGCTACCTGAGTGCAGCGGAAACCTACGCGAAATGGCTGATGAGCTTCCAAGTAACTAACCCTGACATGGCTTGGGGCAACCATACCTACGCGAACGACCCCATGGCGGTTGGCGGCTACTATTACGGCTACGACACTGAGAAGCACATGTTCGGTTCAGATGTCGCTCTCTCATTGTGGAGCGCTGCATATTCAATACGCGGCCTTCTCTTCCTCACAGAAACCACAAACGATGAAACATACGCACGTTCCGCCGTATTGGCTGCTGATTGGCTGACCCGCATGCGTTACCCCGACACTACACTAATCCCACTGCAAGCCTTGGCCATCACAAAATATGTCTCTTCCAGTTGGTGGGGCATTTACCTCCAGTTCTACCAACCCGACATGAGCGAGGTAGAGAAGGCAGGCATACCCTCATTCGTCAAGAAAGGGCAGATCAATCTCCAGGCGATTCTTAACCCAAATCGTACGTGGTTCGAGCGAACCTACGGCGTGGACTTCAATCTAATTGATTATCAAATGGCAAGTCGCGGGCCTCAATTCATGAAGATGGTTTGGAGTTGGTGGCCCGACCTTGGGTTCGAGCCAAGGTATGGAGGGGACGTAGCTTTTGGCGCATTCACGATTGGAAATTACCTCACCTTCGATGAGAAGTTTCAGAGCGTGCAGGCAAACTTGATGGAGATTGAACGGCTGACCAGCGACCAAACACTCGGCCTCCCCAAGAACATCACAACGTCGTACCAGCAAGCCATGCAGCTTGCAAACGCTGCTGAGCGCAATTTCAACGAAGGTTGGTACTCCGCCGCGATTGCGGAGATAGGTTATGCCTCGGCACTTGCGCAGGAAACAATAAAGGAGCTTGGACTCCTCGTTCCAATCACACAAACGAACCGAACCGTATTAGAGATCTTGGGAACCGTTATTGCTGCGCTCGTAATCATCAACGTCTACCTGTACCATGTGTTGAGCAAACGACCAAGGCATGGCCCTAGTCGGAAACGCGTATTACGCCGTCGGTGACGCAGTGGCGTACTCCTGCAGTTTTTCCTCAGCCCACATGAACTTGGTCACGAGGGTTTTTGGATAGTATGATTTCCAATCATAATCTACTGTTCGACAAAACGCCACCGACACTCTCGGGTCAATGTAATTCTTTAGCGATGTCCCCAAGTTCCATTTCTTGTTCAGTTTCATTTGCGTGAGGCGAAGTTTCAGTGAAGCCTTTCTTTTCGCGGCCATCTTACCTTCCTTTCCCTTGAGTGACCGCAACATTTCAAGCCGTTTCTTGTAAGTCTCTTCCCACTTCTTCGGTACGGCCTTCTGATGGTTCATTAACTGAGCTACAGCTGCATTCGACTCCATCAAGGCCATCTTTTTTTCTGCATCAGAACTCTCCTTACTGACCTTGCTTGTTCTAAGTTCCTGCCTGAAGAGTTGAGTTGCTGAGAATGTGCGGAACACTTTTGGGCTGAGGCGTGGCATTGCTTCGGATAGGAATTCCCGCACGGCCTCGGTGGTTATCCCACTGAAGATTCGTCCCCCACTAGAGGCGAACTCTTTCAGATTCCTGTAAGCTTCTTTGGAGACCGGCAGCTCCCGCTCGAACAGAATTGAGTCCTTACCTAGGAAATGCAGCTCGACTTTAGGGGACGAATTATGGAAGCGAATGTGCTCGCTTTGAAGGCTTGTTGCCCCCACTGTGCCGCTCTCCGTTTCCTCCTCATCCCCGACACGAATTTTAAAAACGTCAATCAGGTACGCTACCGTCGCCACTTTGCGGCGTTTCACATCTTCGCTCGTAAGATCCTCTGCTATGTGCGCACGGACCTTGGCGATCTTCAAATCCAACTCACGCGCTAAGTCGAATTTTTCCTGAACCCGTTCCTGCTTCATTGGTGTGGCATCGTGAAACCAAATGTACTTCACCTTCTCGGCTAGCTTATCAGTCCACTTAGCAATCCAAAGTTCATCAGGCCGCCATTCACGCCCCGCCCATTCTCCGGGCGGTGCAGGCGCGTCAGGGCTCAAGTTCAAAGTTACATCCCTAGTGGTTACCGCTGGTTTCCAGTGACCCCTCATAGGGTGCTTGCCACGGCCCATGAATACTGACGGCGGCTCGACAGCATAGTTTCCTATTTCCATTCTCGCGCCGTCAACTGTGGCCCAACCATAGTGCTCCTTTCGCTCCTCTCGAACCTTCTTTCTGGCTTGAGCTAACTCCTTCTTCGCTTCCTTCGACATGTTTGCCTTACGGGCTCGCTCAGCCTCAATCCATTTCACGATAGGAGCCCAATCGAAATCTTCGACGGAGACTTGCTCCTTGATTCCTAGGGCTTGTGCGAAGTCTTTCATAAAATTGGAGCAAAACGTTCGGTCTTCGGTGTAGGGGGTTCCGAATTTCTGTGCAAACTTTACCGCCATCTCTTCCTGCAGAGGGTTCAATTTGATTGGCGTGCCGCGGTACCTGATGGCGAAGCCTTGGGGGCCGTAAGCGTCAGGGATTAGGACGCCGTTGTGTCTTAACTGCTTGAGTTGAGATGAACTCAATGATTTCTTTCTCCATCGCCGAGAGTAATAGGCCACATCACGTTAGGACAAATGATTAGGATTTTGTATTTGCCCACGCAAATTTCTATATGGAATTTTGGCGCGCAATGGCATAAGCTTTACGTCTTCCAGCCTAGAACAAGGAAGAGGAATGAATTTAGGCTTGAGATTTGACCGGCCGAAGCTTGCACGCCTTATTCCTTGTCGTATTATTCCATTAGCAATGTGTCGCCAGTTGCCCACCACAGGCCCTCATCTTAGCCTACTCCCCCGAAGACCTGACCCCCGATCTAAGAGAACCCCAAATAAATCCTGCAAAGGCTTTTCACCACACAATGAAGTAAATGCGAGGAGAGTTGAACCATGCGCAAGCTATCTCGGCGAACATTCGTTTCCGCAGCAGGTTTGACCGCAGCGGGATTTACGTTAGGATTTGCTGCGAAGACCTTACTGCCCTCAACGTCTACCCCACCAACACTTGCACCTGTTACAACCCCTGCTGACGCCCTCAGAAGGCTGATGGATGGAAACGCGCGTTATGCTGCAGGGGCTTCAATCCACCCAAACCTTTCGCAGGAGCGTAGGGCAGAAGTCTCGCAGGGACAAAACCCATGGGCAGTTATCTTGGGGTGCATCGACTCACGCGTCCCACCCGAAATCATCTTCGACCAAGGGCTGGGAGACCTCTTCGTGGCAAGAACAGCGGGACAAGTCATTGACAACGTAGTCTTAGGTAGCCTAGAATTTGCAGTCGAAGAAGGCGCGAAACTGATTATCGTGCTAGGGCATCAGAGTTGCGGGGCAGTGAAAGCCGCGGTTGGCGCAATCCAAAACAACACCCAAGCCGACGGCCAGATTGAAACCTTAGTTGATGCCATCAAGCCTGCCATCACGATTGCAACCGGACAACCTGGTGATTTGATTGATAACTCAGTGAGGGCTAACGTGGCGTTGGAAGTTCAGCAACTCAAATCCTCGAGCGAAATAATTTCACACGCCCTCAACGCAGGCCAGACAAGCCTAATTGGGGCGCGTTATGACTTGGTAGCTGGAACCGTTGAAGTGACAGTCAACGGATAAGGTGTTACAACTATCGATTATGGCTATGGGCATAGCAAGTCTTGATTACGTTTCGACCACGCGTCTCAGTCGCTCAACCCATACACCCGCGTACTTCAGGACCTCCTAGAAAAATGCAAATGAACGAGAGAATTGATCCCGTTCATTAGAACATCCTTACGCTACTTACTCGTCCTCCTGTCGTGAAGATTCGTGTTCCTTGAACACCATCTTAACTTTGTGTTTCTTACGGGCCACTATTTCTTTCGCATTCTTGTGTAGGCGAACAGGACGATTGCCACGATAATAGCCCAGCCAACAATGTCGGCGACGAACCGAAGTGGCCTTAGATCATATACCGTTGGGTATGCAGGGTTACCTAGCTGCTGAACAAGCCAAGCCAGCGGGTACCCGTACCATACTGCACCCACCAACATTTCAGGCGTATGCGGAAATAGGCCGGTCAGCAAAGTAATCGCAATACCGCCTATGGCAGCGAACATCAACAGTTTCATAGTTTTCAAAGTTGTTCCTCGACCACTAAACTCTACCACTGCTTTTTAAAACATGAGGCCAAAAGCAAGTTAATCAAGAAAACGCAATGAACACCAACCCTGTGACCATGATTAGAGCCCCGATTACTCTGCTGGAACCGAAACTTTCCTTCAGCAATAATGCGCCGATTACCGCGCCGATGACTACGCTGAAGCCGCGGCCAGCTACAACATAACTCGCGCTCGTTAGAGCCAGCGCGGCCAGCGCGGCCCCGTAAGCAGTCGTCATGGCTATACTTGTCAATATTATGCCTCGCAAATTGGTTTTGAGCTCGTTCATATTCGCTCGTAGTCGGGACCCGCGCCAAACTACAGGCGACCATAGTACCGTATTGCCGGCAAAAACCCACCAATTATAGATCAGCGGAGGAGTCGCCGCTATGGCAACCTTGTCGGTAACAGAATAGACCGAAATGAAGATTGCAGAGGCGAGTGCCCAGCCTGCCGCATTTTTCGGAAAGAGCGAGCTAACTCGCCATGAGCTTTTTGATGACTCTGAACGGTTGATCGGGTTCGAAACGATGAAAATTCCACAAACAATCAAACCAACCCCTAAGTATCCTAGCGCAGGAAGCTTTTCTGCGAAGACCAGTGCACTCCAGAAGACTGTGAAAATCGGCGCGGAGCCCCTTGAGATCGGGTAGACGAGGGATAGGTCCCCCTCAAAGTACCCTCGAACGAGTGTGACGAAGTAGCCAGTCTCAGCGACCGCGCTAATGATGAAGGGCACCCATGAATCCGGATTTAGATAGATGCCCGAACTGCTCAGAAGCCACACACCGTAACCAAAGGTTCCGAAGAGGCTGGCCCACCACATCAACGCAAACGTGTCCTTAGAAGCCTTGGCTAAGACGTTCCAACCTGCATGTAGAGAGGCAGCGGCAATGATTAATGCCAAGGCGAGGAACAGCATAGCCATTCTTCCTCTATACTTTCTCTGCGTGTGCTTGGGACTTTTGGTTCTTCTTCCATAGTTTAGATGAGTAAGGGTTTCAAGGAAAAAATGGATAGCGGTTGATTTCTAGGAGATGGGTTGAAGTTTTACGATTTTCATGTTGATAATCTCGGACTTTCGTTCGGAGATCCTGTCCAGAGTAGTTTGCGGTGGATAAGTGTCGATCTGGATGTGGACGACGGCTGCTTTGGCTCCTTCGAATATCACATTGTGCACCTCGTGGACGCTGATCTTTGATTCCCTAAGCTCGGTCAGAATTCTTGTCAGTACACCGATCCTATCATAATGCCTCACAATTAGTTCGTAAACTGCCGGCGATTCTTTCGCAAAATTCACGCAATTCTCTACAATTCCTGTCTTGACGTATCTTTCAATAATCCGAACAGTTTCGGTTGCCGTAGCAACTTGGGCCTGAGTTGTGGAGGCACCAATATGGTCGGTACCGACCCAGTTTGGGACAGCGGCCAGGACGCTCGAGAATTTTCCTTTGCCGTTTGCTGGCTCATCTTCATACACGTCAAGCCCGGCGCGCACCCGGCCGTTTTTTAGCGCTTCAGCCAGCGCAATGTTGTCAACGACGGCACCGCGGGATGTGTTTAGGATAATGGCGCCTTTCTTGAGCTTCGAAATTCGCTCAGCTGAAAGGATGTGTGTGGTCTCTGGAGTTAGGGCGACGTGTAGGGAGATTATGTCACTGTTTTCGACTAGTCCGTCGATGGTCGCCGCGCGGGTGACACCAAGTTCAGCCGCTTTTTCGTCGGTGAGGGACCGCGACCAGGCGACGACGGGCATATCGAAGGCCTTGGCTCGTTTGATTACCTCTCTGCCTACCGCGCCCGTGCCGATGACACCGAAAATCTTACCCTTTAGGCCGTCTGCCTTCGAGTACTCCTCCTTGTCCCACCTTTTTTCCTTCAAGGCTATGCTCTGTTCAGGGATGCGTCGGTCAATTGCTACCAACAGGCCCAGAGTTAATTCGGCCACTGCAGCCGAGTTCTTGTCGGGGCAATTTGTCACGTATACACCTCGGGCTGACGCTGCTTCAAGGTCAATGTTCTCGGTTCCAGCCCCGGCCCGCACAATCAGCTCTAATTCAACGTCTTTCTCAATCGTGCTATTGCTGACCCTAGTTCCCCTCACCACGAGGATCCTGGAACCCGAGATGTGATCTGGCAATGAATCTGCAGTGAGGTCCGGTACGTATTCTACGTCTTCTACAATTTTTCGTAACATGTCGACGTGCGAAGGAGGAAGTCTATCTGCAATCAGAAGCTTCATGTCAGGAAGCCCTTACCGTAAATTGCTAAGGAAGTTACTTAGATGCCATTCGGTTGGTAGCCAAGCCTGAAAGGAGTCATTAGTTAGAGTCACTACTACCAGCGGTCGTGTAGGAGCCAGCTCTAACCATACTTTACTGAATGATCAGAATGTGAGCCGAAACAGAAAATTACAAGCGTTATGAAGACATTGCTTCCTCTAATCGTGAATAGGAGGCCCCGCGTAAGATGTCTGCAGATAAAGACGTCGTAGACGGCAAGGCGGGACTATCGCTCAATGAAAAACTCAGGATTGGAATTGTTTATTTGCTGATTGGCGTTGCAACGTTACTAGGATTTACAGCCTCAGCAATCATAGGCAGATTCTCTGTTCTGCTCGCAGGACTCGGAGTCATAACTTACGTTTTTGGATTGCGACACGGCGTGGATGCGGACCATATCGCGGCGATTGATAACACTACACGGAAATTGATGCAGGATAAGCAACGCCCCTTCACCGTTGGCATGTGGTTCTCGCTAGGTCATTCGACTATTGTTGTTGCGCTCATCGTGGGACTGGTCTTTGCCACACGAACTGTAATCGGCCATATACCTGCTTTAGCGAGTGGTGGCGCTATAATTGGCACGACGGTTTCTGGCATCTTTCTGTGGCTGATGGGTATCGTTAACTTGGTTATCGTTCTCGGCATTTATCGTATCTACAAAGTCATGAAACAAGGCAGGTTAGACCAATCTGAACTTGAGAGCCTTTTGGACAAGCGGGGTTTCTTGAACCGTTACTTTCGGCCCCTATTCAAACTCGTTAAGCGACCTTGGCAGATATTCCCTATCGGAGTCCTATTCGGGCTAGGTTTTGATACCGCTACTGAGATCGCCCTAGTTGCGATTAGCGTTGGAATCGGAGTCTCATCTGCAGTCCCAATCTGGATGATTCTCGTTTTGCCTTTCATGTTCACGTGCGGAATGGTTTTGATTGATACAACCGATGGCGTGGCCATGCGTTTCGCCTACGGTTGGGCTTTCATCAACCCCATTCGCAAAATCTACTACAACCTAACGGTAACAATCATTTCCGTCCTTGTTGCACTTGCAATCGGCACCGTTGAACTCCTCCAAGTTGTAGCGAGCGAGCTAAACTTCACAGGCGCGTTCTGGGATTGGCTCGGTACCCTTGACTTTGAGACAATCGGGTTTCTGATCATAATCATCTTTGTAGTGTCCTGGATAATTTCCTTAGGTTATTGGAAGTACAGGCGATTCGACGAAGAATACGCACCAAAACTTGCTCGATCGAAGACCGGGAGAGAACGACGAATAGAAACCTGACGCAAAGTGTTCCCATCTCCCACAACCAAGCCGCCAGAAGAAGACTGCTCATAGTCACATTTCTGAGTTCAATGTCAATCACATCTGCAACACCCTCACCAAACATTGCGTTAACGACCTCAAGTACTGCAGTCAGCAACCTTGCTACGAGCAGCTAATCTATTGCCATGTCAATACCAGTTCAAACCTCCACGATAGTCACTTCAACTAACACAACACCGCTCGCGACTCCAACCATCCCAGGATTTCCTTGGGAATCAATCATAGCAGGTCATCGTCGGCCTGACAGCCCTCGCAATCGCAAGACGCCGCATGGAGAACTAGGCTTATGCATGGGACCATGGTTTTATTCTGGGCCCCGCGGTGATGTTCTGTGAGGGATGATTACGCCTTTTTGTGACGGATGCGGAAAACCGATCTCGGCAAACCAAAATTTCTGCATCAACTGCGGACGAACAGTTCAACCAATTTACCCACAACCCTCGCTGCGCCCTCAGCAGACGCGAACTGTTACACCTACTGCTGTTGCTCCCCCTTCTTATCCCACTCCAAGTGAATCTTATGACGTTCCACTTCCAGAACCACAACGGCCGTTCGCACCTCCTGCAGAACCTGTGATGCCGCAGCCAATGCCGCAAGAGCGGGGCACCCAAAGGCCCACTGGCGTTGCGGTACTTTCGATTCTAATGTTTCTCGGAGGGGCTGTGGATATTGGGACTGCAACTTTGTTTTTTTTCCTCGGGGCAGTCACACTCCCTATGCTTGTTCTCCTGCCCAGTCTCCACTTGGCAGGGACTTTGCTCCTGCTCCTCTCAATTATACCTCTGATATTTGCGATAATTTCATTCGTGCTCGGATTTGGACTCTGGAAAGGCCGTACCTGGGCTTGGACTTGGACACTTATTTCCTCAATCATTGGCCTCATAGTATCTGCTGCTGGCCTGATAATTGGGGTCGGATTAGTAGGAGTTGTAATCTACACGGTCTTCATCATCTACTTGACTAGGGGAAGGGTGAAATCCTATTTTGGAAGGCGTACCGCTTTCGCGGGAAGTGAAGCGGCAGCCGCTGCGCAGTACTTCGAATATGACCAAGCCACTATTCCCGAAACCACGCCAACTAGCGAGTCGAGGAGCCCAAAGAAAATAACGATTAGTGTTGGTAGCCAGAATAGAAACCATAAACTGGCGGGTGTCCTCCTCCTTCTTGCTTGGATGCAGTCAATCTTCTTCACTGCGATAGCGGAAGGCCTGTACCCGAACTACAATTTGCGACTGAATCTCGTAAGCGACTTAGGCGTCCAACCTCAATCCGCAATGGTATGGACAGCTAGTGTGCTCGTCACAGGAGTACTAGTGATGGTAGCAGGTCTTGCCTTATCCGATTTTGGCAAGGGACATAGAGAGCTACTCGTCACCTTCGTCCTAACGGGCGTGGGCCTGTTGGGCGTTGCAGCATTCAATGAGAATGCGTTCTACTATGCGCATCTAGTGTTGTCGTTGCTAGCATTCGCCTTTGGCGCAATCTCGTCGCTCCTCGTTTCCATAAGGCTCGTCAAAGGCTTGTTCAGGTACTTTTCCCTAATCTTCGGCGTAGTGATGCTAATCGGAATGGTCATCTTATACACTGCTTTCTTTGTCGCTCCCATCGCAACTATCTTCTTCGCTTTAGGGAAAGGCTTCGCAGAGAGAATTATTCTGCTGCCCGGGTTGATCTGGTTCATCACGTTCGGAGCCTACCTGATTGGAATCACTGCAACACCCCCCGAAAATTACTGAGTAGATTCGATTTGCAAAGACACTCAGTAACTAACTTCTGCTACCTTAACATGAACCCCTCCGTCGAGGAGGCGTTTCAGATCCTTCATCGTAACCTGATGCTCCTCCTCCACTAATCTCCCTCTCGATTGTCGAACCGACTGGTCCGCGGTGGCTAGGTAATCTTTCCGACTCCGCTTCGAAGCACAAGACCCACTTACGTGAGAGTTGATATGCCACCATTCCTGTTCGAAGCGGCATGAAGCACCTTAGCGTTGGCATATTTCATGACGATACACTTGGTCCGGAATTAGGAAAGAAAGGCACCGAATCCGATTTCGCCATGTTCAACCGAAAGACCAGCGAGGAAATTTTCACTTTCATATCTCCTGTTGGGGACAAGCTGACAGCGAAGAGCCAAATAATTTCCAGCATCGACGCCGCAATCGTGGCGTTCACAGGAACGACTAGGGAACTGGGGGAGACCCTAGTAATGCTTGACTTACTCGGCGTTTCTAACGGAATAGCGGTCACCTCACCTTACGCAACCCCCGACCAAATCTCAGCATTAATCAAGGATACGTCCGTCAAATCATTCGACGTCGAGACCAGAGATCCAATCAAATTACTTGAAGTTCTCAAGAGCCATAACCCTGAAAGAGATACAGCCTCATCAGCCCAAGTTGTAGTAGACCATTCTTTCAGCGTCAAGGGAGTAGGCGAAGTCATACTAGGATTCGTCAAGAAAGGCGTTGTCAGAAAGTATGACGAGCTCACGCTTCTACCGGCCAACAAGCAAGTCATCGTACGCTCCATACAAATGCAAGACGAAGACTACGACCAAGCCGAAGCAGGCTCAAGAGTCGGCCTAGCCATGAAGGGTGCGACCGTCGATGAAATGTTGAGAGGATCTATCTTATGCGCACCAGAGAGCGCTGCAACGGGGACATCGTTTAGACTCTCTTTCAAGAAAAGCCCATTCTATTCGGACGATTTGAGCCAAGGCACTTTCCACGCTACAGTCGGAATGCAGACGGTTCCCGTCAGCATCGCCGAAACAGGTGCAACTACTATCGTCATCGAAACTGAGAAACCAGTCGTCTACACACCTGAAGATAATTTCCTCTTATTGAACCTCAACGCCAAGAAAACACGCATCATCGGCACAGGACGAACTATAGAATAGCTAGTACGTCAATCCCGCGGCTCACATATACTCAAGCAGTCTGGATGTATGGCGGTTTTGGTCAGGCACTAGATACCCGATTTTTGTAACGGGCTTGTGAGTCAGGGCGGCGATTCGTCGTAAGCTACCCCTCGTGCAAGCGCTCACTATGGCTGTCGCAGGGCCAGCGGATTTCATCACATCAAGCTTCAAGCCTCTCTCGCGCTTCAAGAAAAGCTGCGAATCCGCTGCTAAGACCTGTGCCTCGTGCAAAACGCCCCTGGACCCTGCGGGTATTAGTTCGTGAACCATTTCTGCGCGCAGGAGCCGTCTTACGTCCCGTAGATCAGTGATGACACCTCTCTGCTCCGCTCGCAAAACTTCTTCGCCGACATGCGGCAAACCTATTGCAAGAATCTCGTCACCTGCTTCACACCGGCCAACGCGCAGCCGATTCCGAATCACGATACCTACAACCATAACGCCCACACCAGTGGTCTTGACTTCGACGTTTTTCTCGGCGCTGCTGACAATTGGGGGACTAAACAGAGCGCGTCTCATTTCAGTTCTAACCCCCAGAAGGACCTTATCCCCAGTTGGTTTCGGTTCGACAGCAAGGGCAGTTGCTACACAAACCGGGTCTGCACCCGTCGAGAGTATCTCCATCAGAGCTACTCTGGCCGTCAACCTTCCGACCATAAATGGGCTAGCTCTAACTCTATCTAGAGGCTTCGAGCCTATGCCGCCAGCAGAATCGCAACTAACAACCATGACTCTTTTGCGATCGAGCGGGATAATCTGGACATCCCTCGCTGTCCCAATTAGAGGATTCAACGTTCTAGTCTCTTGCGTACGCCAATGTATGCCGCTCCAGCCACAATCCCGTTTGCGCAAGCCGCCAGAAACAAGAAAGGTATGAAACTGATCGTTGCCGCCCAGCCGATTGCTGGAACTGCAAGTACTACAAGAGCAGTGTTGATGACTATCCCAACGCCCAGTCCAATAATAGCGTTCAATTTTGTTTTTACTAATCCGATTGCAGCGCCAGCGCAGGCTAGCCCCAATGCGATTGGGAAGTGTAGTATCCCGAGCGGGAAGCCATTAACGATCGATGTAGCAAGGTGTCCTATTCCACTAACTGCAGCGCCATCAATAGGCCCAAAGTATAGGGCCGCGAAGAAACCCGGAGCCGAATCAAAAGCCACCGTCGAAATCGGGCCTGGGAGATGAATGAACGAGCCGATGACAGAGAGTGCGCAGAAGACCGGAATTCTAGCCGCGCGGTAAGTCCGGTTTGCTTTTCTGTTCGCTACCTTATCTTTCTCTGCTTCGGGACCTTTGTTCATTTGCTTTCAACTCCCGAGCTACCTTCAGCTCTTCGATTGTGTTAACGTTCAAGATTGAATCGTCAGGTTCCGCTATCAGAATGGTCTCCTCTAATTCGGGTTCGTCGATTCTGGTTCCATCAATCAAGTTAATTCCAATTGGGACCATTTGTGTCCCACCAACTTGGAATACAAAGGATGGTTTTGCTCCCTGTTTTTCCACGATTTCTGCATGGGCCATGACGCTTAATGCCGGTTTCATTTCCCTTCGGTAAGATTCAATTGCCCTATCTATGAGTACAGGAGTTAGTAGGGGGAGGTCTGCAGAAACAACCATCACGTCACGTAGTTTTCGCTGCTTTATCGCGAATTTCATATCTTCTTCATATCCTAAGCCCTGTGTCTTCATTACTTCGGCGCCGATTTCTCTTGCCACCAGAGCGGTTTTGGGTGTGTTGGGACTGACAGCAACTACGATGCGACCTATGTTTTTTGATTTCTTCAACGCCTCAACTACTAGTACGAGCATGGGCTTACCGCCGACTTCGACCAATGGCTTCTCAAACTCGGAAGCCATTCTAGTTGCCTTTCCACCTGCCATGACAAGAGCTGTCACATCCATTGCGTGGCACCTACAATTACAAGCAGGGAGACGAGCCTAGACAGTTCATTTGCTGCACCCATAGTATCACCAGTTATGCCTCCGAAGGCTTTCCTGGATATGGACAGAAGAACCATTGAAGCTGCTGTGCCAGCCACGACGGCCAGTAATCCGATACCGCGAAGACTCAGTACAGCAACGAGCAGCACGCTAAGGAAAGCTCCGGTTAACCTCATGTTTCGATGCCTCCCATTCATCGACTTAACGAACACGGACCCCAAGCCCTGCTGTGCGGCCTTTCCGGCCCGGGCTTCAACCACCATAGAGAATTTCCCAACAACCTCAGAGACCAAGATTCCCTGAATCACATTCGGTCGCGCTAGGGAGGCAATGCTAACTGCGGTAGCCGCTAAAACAACTACCCCCAGGGCTAGCCCACCGGCACCAGTTCTCGGATCCTGCATAGCACGAAGCTTCTGTTTTCGCGGTCCATGACACATCAGTCCATCCCCGAAGTCAAGTAACCCGTCGAAGTGCTGGACTCCGTTCAATAGCAGCAGGATGCCTACGCCTAGGAAACCGACAATGAGTGCTTGCAAAGCGAATTCGAGCAACCAGACAAACATGCCAGTCAAAAGACCGACGAGAGCGCCGATTAGGGGAAAAATCGGCATATAGTACGCAGCTTGCTGAATTGCATCGTCGTCCATTCCAACTGGGATAATTGTGAGAAAGGCGACGCAATTCTTCAGCCCATGAAGAACACCCAATCAAGTCAGCCCTTACTCTGCCTCGTCGCCACGGAGTACATATTCGAGGAACAACCAGCGATTAACCCACCGATCGCATCATTGGTTATCGGTCCTAGTTTCGCGAGTATACCTGGCTTCTGTTGATCGAACCGGATAAACTCGAAAACGCCCCTAGCACCTGCTATGTAACTCGCGATTGTCATGCCGAGAAGTTCATCAGCAACAAGACCCGGCCGACCCCTGAATCTTTCCATAGTTAGGTTTGGAATCCTGCCCTTCTCCGCGTCTTCCTCAGCTCTGTAACACGCAACAATTAGACAGGACACATTCACGTCAGTGAAGGCATCCTGGAACTCTTCGGTGAGTATCTTAGTCGCCTTTTCTTTGTCTTCAACGCCAGGGTGGGGCACGAAAAGCTCCAGGGCCGTCGCGACCAAATCTTCAATCTTAATACCGTACTGCTCCAAATAGTTCTGTAACGTATCCAAGTACCGATTCATCTCATTCTCGTTCTGAGTAGCTTGCAGCTAATGTGATGATTGTGAATTAGCTTTTATAATCTCTGGCTGGATAATCCATCCAGAAGACCACGCATGACCGCTTCAGTATCGAAAAAAGTCGCACTAGTGGCAACGCTCGTAGCCGTCGGCAGCGTGGTGAGGTTTGGAATAGGAGAACTGGCCATGATCACGCCTACGCCATTTTACGGTGTCGTGGTCAAAGTCGGCTTGTCGGAGACATTGACCTTCATTATGGGCATCATTTACGGACCAGTAGTTGGCTTCCTAGGCGGATCATCAATTATAGTGATTTCAGATCTCCCAGTTCAACCGGGACCATGGACACCTTTTATCGGCGGAATCATCGGAGCAGTGTTCGGAATCGGAGGCGCCATCCTACGGCGTTTCGCCAGAAGTGGACCCAACAGCCTTTGGTTCGCCTCGTCAGCTGTGATCCTAACAGTCATTAGTGAATTTCTTCAGAATTGGTGGATTACGCTATTCTATGGCGTTCCCTTACTGGCTTCGATGATCTCAGGGATTCCAAGTTTGATCACAGCGTTGGTGAACAACACTATCTTATTCACAGTTTTGGCACCAAGAGTCATTTCAACTATCCAAGAACAGATGTAATATGGTGCTCATCAAGCAAAACAGAAGTTAACTTGACACTAAAGCACAACCAACCGGACACTTTTCATGTTCTCTTCATTCTGGAACGATTTCGTCATAGAAGCCACTTTCTTTCCATCCCCTTCCAAAAGGAATAGTTCTATGCAGTTCCCGTGATTGATCTTGCTGTGAATGTGGGTCTTCACGATATCTTGGAATGAATGTTTCAATCGGGTAATGGGCCCCTCATCTTCTTGGCTATGGGTTACCGTTACGACCGCGCTAATTCTGCCTGTCATTGAGTCCTTTTCTTTCGTATCTTCCAACATCAATCTAATCGCAGCGCGAACCAGCTCTGAACGGCCCGTAAAGCCTCTTGATTTCTGCAGCTGATCCATCTGCTTGATCATCTGGTCAGGAAATGACAGGCTAATTATTGCCATAACGAACTACTCGATTAGCAATAATTATGTATTCGACTGAGAGTGTTATTAATTTGGCTTCAGAACTAAGGATTCGATGAGATCCCCCCCCGATTCGATCAGACTGTATTTACCTTGTGCCGCAAACTAATCGGTTGACCTATTTGTTTGCCGAATCATTTGGAGATTTGAAGGGAAGTTATCTATCTGCATTAATCGCTTCAATTGCATTGGACTGATAAACTTTCAACGGTCTGATTCTTTGATAAATGAGCCTGACGAACAAGTAAAAAGCAAACACTATACTTGTTATGAAGAAACTCACCGGATACGGTTCATAAAACGCGACGGATAGACCTAACCACGTTGCGCCTAGGGAGATTATCACAGACATCAATACGCCTCGCCAAGGTCGTTTTGCAAGTCGCTGTGCGATCGCCGCAGGCGTCACCATCAACGAGAAGATCAGAAGTACTCCTACTACCTGAACTGCTATCGACGTCGCAAGTGCGACCAAAAGCATGAAGACTATGCCTAGAATATGCATGCGCAATCCCTTCGCTTCCGCCACATCTTCATCGAGCGATGCAAACAAGAGCGGTCGAAATACGACTGCGACCGCACACAGAATTACCATGCTAGCAATAGCCGTTACTAGAACATCCATCTCACTGATGCCCAGTATTTCTCCGAAAAGAATTGAATAAGCTTCGGTCGCGTACCCCGAATACAGGCTAATGAATAACACTCCGAGCCCGAGCATGAACGCAAGAACGGTACCGATTTGAACGTCGCGATGGGAGGCACGTGGCCCAAGCACAGTCATGCCAATGCCGCCAACGCTAGTAAACAGCAACAGACCGAGAACGGGGCTGACTCCGAATAAGACGGCGCCTGCAGCTCCTGCGAAACCGATGTGGGAAAGAGCATGAGCTGCAAAGGCCGAGCGACGCAATACAACGAAGTAGCCGACGATGCCTGCAACGATTGCCACCAGCGTACCAGCCTCAAAAGCATGCTGCATGAATCGGTATTGCAGCATCTGTTGCAGGTCGATCAATAAATTAGCGCTGAAGGCCATGGCTATTCGTCACCGTGGTGGTCCTCAAGGCCTATTATCGCGACGTTTCCTCTTGAATCACGCATGACCTCTACCTGAGTGTCGTACAGGGCGCTAAGACGGTCCGACGTCAAGACGTCTTTCGGCTTACCCGTTGCTACCTTACCATTCGCGATGTAAACCACTTTATCGAGATACGGTAGGAGGGGATTAATGTCGTGAGCCACAAGCAGTGCTGTTACGTTCCGTGATCTAACCAGTTCATTGACAAGCTGCACCAATTCAATTCCTCGCCGAATATCAAGGCTCGACAACGGCTCGTCGAGCAATAGTACATCGGGGTTGCTGACTAACGCCTCGGCCAAGAATATCCGCTGTAATTCACCGCCTGACAAAGCGTTCAGTGATTGATGGGCCAGGTCCGTGGCTCCAACTGCGTCTAGCGCTACGAGAGCGGTATTCCGCCCGGCCTTTGCAGATAAGTGGAAGCCCCATAGGTGACCGCAAAATGCCAAATGCACTAATTCAAGGCATTCGATATTCGTTTCACTATCAATTACGTGGCGCTGGGGTACATAGCCGATGCGGGAATTCCCACGCTTGGGCGGTTCGTTGAATATTCTAATTGTTCCATCAATTGGTTGCTGTAGTCCAAGAAGCAAACGGAATAGCGTTGTTTTGCCTGCGCCGTTGGGGCCGATGATCGCGACCAGTTCGCCGCGATCGAAACTGAAACTGGCGCCTCGCCAAACAATTTTGTCAGAATAGCCTGCGATTAGGTTTTCGGCAGTAACGATCTCGGGTTGGACTGAGGTTGTGACAGCAGATCTGGTTGTTTTCATTTGTCGAAGTCATCGCCCTAGAGCTTGTGCATTCAGTGCGTTCTGAAGTGTTATCAGTTCTGCATTCATCCAATCTTGGAACGATACGTCGGGTGGTTGTATAGTTTCTGTTACCGCAACTATCGGGATGCCTTTTGCAGCGGCCACTGCCTTGATGTTCTGCGTGAGCGGCGTCACAGTCTGAGCATTGTAGACCAATACTCTGACGCTACCATTCTCAAGCAGCTCCTGGAATTGCACAACGCTCTGGGCGGGCGGGTCGTTTCCTTCAGCAACCGCATCCATAAACGCTTGAGGAGAGACAAGGTCGAGACCCGTCGCGTTCGCCAAATATTCGAAGATGCTTTCCGTAGATGCTACTCTACTGCCTACGAATTGCGCCCTTATCTCGCTTATTCGAGCATTATATTGCCCAAGCGAAGCATTCAAACTGGCATACTGCTGCGTATAATACGCTGCACCCGCCGGATCGATGGAGACAAGGTCTGAGTACATGGCTCTTACAGTGTCGTTCACGTAATAGGGACTGTACCAAAAGTGGGGATTGTCACCCTCTTTCTTCCCGAGAAGCTCGGCGACGTTCAGGATCACTTGATGCGGACTATTGCTTGCCGAGATCAGTTTCGTGGCCCAATCGTCGTATCCGGCACCATTCACAATCACAAGAGCTGCGCCTGCGATTGCTTGCGCATCTCCACTATTGCTCTCGTATTCGTGCGGGTCAGCATTAGGGTCGGTAACTATGCTCAACACTTGGGTGCGCGTTCCGCCCAGTTGAGACACCAGGCTCCCCCAAAAATTCTCCGCGGCTACGATTTGAACCTTTGATGTAGGACTCTGAACGATCGTTGAACTCCCACTGGATAATGACCCATTTGAGAAGTACAATCCTGCGAATGTTGCCACTAGGATTACAGCAACCAGAACTCCAACAACTACATACGTATTCTTTTGCACGTCTCGTTCTACACCAAACTATGCATTAAATTACCATACTCGACTTATTAAGTTTATTTCAATTCTTAATAATTATACCCTAGCGTTTTGCGTTTTATTCTTTATTAGGATTTATATTTTTATTTAATATTCTGACCTCGGATGAGCCTCGAGGATTAATATTCGGAATCGGCGCTAAAGGTGGACGAAATGCCTCGAGCTGAACACGACTTAATCAACATCAAGGCGAACCTGACGCATTAAACGATTACCGCAAAGACGTGGACTAGTTGTTATCTCGTTGGAGTGCTAACGTCTCGTTACTTCTCGCGTTGCAAGTGAGATATACCGGTGTGAAAAGATTATCGCAACTGTGCTCCACACGTGTGCGTTCTTAGTGTGTGGGAAGTTTTGATGCATTCAGTCAAAGATTTGCACAAGATCGTGTCACTTTTCCAACAATCGGGGCGACGAGCGTTCCATTCTGCTTGATGGCGCGAATATGTATCTCCCAGAGGTAATTGCTGATACGCGACGATTGCGCTCTAGCAGTATATTGAACTAAGGGGAGTTGAACTAGAATCGTGCTTTTGAAACACAAGAGGGCCATTTCTTTTGCTTTCGTTGCCATCGCACTAATTGCGTCTTTGCTTTCTGTGCGCGCGGTTACGCCCACGGTCACGGCTCTCGTAAGGTATGATTCTGGTAATCCGACCCCTGACGAACAACTCGTTTTGGAGTACATTAATCGGGCTCGTGCGAATCCCATCGCCGAGGGGCAGCGTTTGGGGATCGACATCCATGAAGGGTTGCAGGATCCAAGTCTCGTGGGCCCTCGGCCGCCGTTGGCTATGAATAGCCTTCTGCTTAGCATTGCGGAGGCCCACAGCGAGGACATGTACAATGGGAATTACTTCTCCCACACAGACCCAAACGGCACAACTGCCTTCGAGCGCTTTACGAATGTGGGCTACGATTACGTGCGGGCGGGTGAAAACATGGCCGCGAGTACGGGTTCGACTGCTGCGGAATTGGAGGACTTTATGATGGTTGATTCAGGCACCGCGGGGCGTCCCCACCGCGTCAACCTTCTTGACCTCATCAACGCTAACCCCTGCAGCACTCCTCCCTGCGTGTATTACGAAGTCGGAATCGAGTACTATGCGGGAGCCACTTCGAACAGTATTGGTAGCGATTTCATCACGGAGGATTTTGGTGCCGCGCTCAACACTGGGCCGTTCCTGTTGGGCGTGGTATACAATGATGTGAATAGCAACAATTTCTACGACATCGGCGAAGGCATCGGTGGCGTAACGATCACGCCAAGCAGCGGCGGTTACTATGCTGTCTCATCGTCGTCGGGCGGCTACGCTATCCCGATCGGTACTTCTGGAACCATCACGGTTACTGCTTCGGTCCCAGGTTTTGGGCCGATTACTAGAACAGTGACCCTTACTGGCGCAAACGTCAAATTGGATTTTACTGTTTCAGCACAAGTTAGTAGCAGCTCAACATCGCAACAAACAACAATACCACAAATAAGCACTACCTCAAGTGTGGTTGCCACTAGTTCTACTCAGATAACGCCGAGCTCAACCATGCCTGCTAGCAGTCCGTCTATCGCACTCAATCCTACTTCGGCCCCTGGTGGATCAACTGTCAACGTAACCGGCTCAGGCTTCTCTATGACCGACACGGGTTGCTTGATCTCAGGCAACTCGGTTAGCGTTTCTAGCTGTGTGATTTCCGGCGGTAATGTGAAGGGGTCTTTTGTCGTCAGTAATGCAGGAACAGGCTCCTACTCGGTTGCTGCTATTGGTGGTCCCGTGGGTGATTCCGCCAAAGCTAATTTCCAATTGATACGCCCCATTCCATCCATGACGATCGACTCTAATTCTGGGATAGTTGGAGCCAACGTTACCGTGTCCGGTTCCGGCTTCGCCCCAGGTGACACGACCTGCACGATAACTGGTTCAGGAAGTTCGATCTCGTCACCATCCTGTTCGATTTCCGCTGGTGCCGTTACTGGTTCCTTTGTTGTTGCTAACGTGGCGGCTGCAGTGTACACCATCACGGTGACTGGCAATCAAGCTGCGGACTCTGTCTCCGCAGACTTCACAGTTGACGCATCTTCGACTCAAACAACTAGTTCTATTAGCAGTACCACAATGACTTCACAGAGTTTAACGACCACTGTCGCGCAGCCGACGGTCTTGGTCGTCACTTCTGTGGTAACTACGGTCGTGAGCTCGCCTACGACAACGGCTTTGAGAACGTCCAGCTCGATTTCCGTCACGATGCCCATGGCAATGCCACCAGTCCCAGGGTTCCCCTTGGAATCGATCATTACAGGCATAATTCTCGGTTTGATGTTTTTGGCGATTGTTAGGCGACGCAGGAAAGAACCCTAGGTCGTAACCGGACGTTAACTGAACCAACAGCTTTTCTCCGCTAGTACCATGACACAGAGATAACAGACGCTCGCGCTAGTGTTCGGCATCCTTTGCTGCCCTAGCCGCCCTAGCCGTCTACCAGTCGCGAAAGGGACCAAATAGGCTTCACTCCCGCTGCAAAAGCCCAATAAACGCGGTTCCAACACCCTCTTTTTCCCTAAGAACTCCTGCGTAATTCTCTATAGAATAGGTTCTAGACATTTACTTAGCAGAATCATAGGCATTTCCCATGGTGCCTTTGATTGGAACTGGACGCCCTGGAAACGAGGGCCGTGGAACCTCTGAGGAGCCGGCTTCAGAACGGAAACGTAATCACCCTTTCTGCCGAACGTAGCCTAAGTTCACAAAATCAGATTACAGCCAATGGAAGATTTCAAGCCGCTGAAGGCCGCCAACGAAAGTTCGAAGTGAAATTCCAAATCAAGGAAGACAAGCTACCGATCGCTGACTGGTCTGTCTCGTAGGAGTTTCATCTGGCGATATTGAGATAGGTAAATGACCTCTCATCCCCCTGCCAGAAGGATCTATTCACACCCTATACTGGCTGTGCCACAGAAGCAAGAGATTTGTTTCTTCTGGCAAGGGGAGTCGATTTCAGCCGCGGACGGGGAAATGATCTCTTCAGCTCTGATTGCCAGTGGAATAGATTGCTTTGGCCATCATCACAAAGATGGGGCACCGCAGGGACTTTTCTGCGCCAACGGCCAATGCTCGCACTGCCTAGTCATAGCTGACGGCATCCCCGTGAAAGCGTGCATCACCCCTGTCCACGAAGGAATGAACATTCGCGCAGTCGACGGGTTACCCAAATTACTAGACGACGATTTACCAGCCGGATCCATCGAAGTTCCAGAAGTATCGGTGGATGTTCTGATTGCGGGAGCAGGCCCCGCTGGACTTAACGCAGCCCTCGAGCTTACTAAGAGCAACGCGAACGTACTCGTATGTGACGACAAACATGAGATCGGCGGAAAACTCACCCTCCAAACTCACAACTTCTTCGGGTCGGTACGTGAATGCCGTGCCGGCACGAGAGGCATCAACATTGCCAAACAGTTCGTACAGGAATTAGCGGAATTTAAAAACCTACAAATCTGGACAGACTCTCCAGTAGTCGGAGTTTTCTCCGACGGTAAAATCGCCGTAGTTCGAGACGGAAAGTACTGCCTCGTTAAACCAAAGCAATTTCTAGTGGCCACCGGAGCGAGAGAAAAGGTTCTAGCTTTTCCGGGCCACGACCTACCAGGAGTATTCGGCGCCGGCGCCTTCCAGACACTCGTGAATAGGGACTTAGTGAAACCTTCAAGCCGAATATTCATCGTGGGCGGCGGCAACGTCGGCTTGATAGCAGCTTACCACGCGATGCAAGCAGGCATTCAAGTTGTAGGCTTAGTTGAAGCTCTCCCGAAAGTTGGCGGATACAAAGTACATTTAGACAAGATCAAGAGGCTCGGAGTCCCCGTCTACACCTCGCACACTGTAGTCAAAGCCTACGGAAACGGCCACGTCGAGGGAGTTGTGGTAGCACAGATCGATGAGAGATTCAAACCGATCAATGGAACCGAGCGAAGCTACCAAGTTGATACCGTACTAGTCGCGGTTGGCCTAAACCCTGTCAACGAACTAGCCCAAGAAGCACGGCGGATGGGGATTCCAACTTATGAGGCTGGCGACGCTGAGCTGATCGCTGAAGCATCAGCGGCCATGTTCTCTGGAAAAGTGATTGCGAGAAGAATGCTCCAAGACATGGGCCTGGACACCGCCATCCCAACAGAATGGTTGGACATGCTTAAGATCCTACGTGGTAAGCCTGGCCCAATCCATGAATTCAAAGAACCTGATTATACAACAGCAAAGGTTTTCCCGGTAATTCGGTGCGTGCAAGAGATTCCTTGCAACCCCTGCGTCGAAGCCTGCCCGAAGGGTTGGGTCACATTGGAAAGCGAAAGCATCATGTCTCTTCCTCGCTGGGACAAGGAATGTGTTGGCTGCCTGAAATGTGCGGTCGTTTGCCCGGGTTTAGCGATTACCGTCGTGGATAGAAGGTTCGATTCAACAGGGAAAAAGGCGCAGGTGTGGCTCCCATGGGAACTTGACGAGAACACCGTGAGAATAGGTAAGGAAGTCGCGCTCACGGGGTTCGAAGGTGAAGACATCGGTGCTGGAACCGTGCTCCACATTCGAAATCTCAAATGGATGGACAAAAGGAAGATGGTACAGGTAGAAGTGGATTCGAAGCTTGCAACAAAAATTGCGGGCATTAGAGTCCAAACTCCGGAGCATGGATCACCGGCCTCGTTTGAATACGGTTTGGAGAATGATGAGGTCATGGTGTGCCTTTGCGAGCGAGTGAGCAAGAAGCAAATCGCTGAACTAGTGCAGATGGGCGTCAGGGATCTGAACGCCATCAAGGCCGCCACCCGATGTGGCATGGGCGCGTGCAACGGGAAGACGTGCGAGAGCCTCGTCAAGCAAGTCTTCCAGGAACAAGGAATCCCGCTAGATTCTGTGACTGGGTACGTGAAGCGACCATTCACCATGGAGGTCCCATTAACAGCGTTATTCCGGGAGGATCGAAAATGACGGACATAGTAGTGGTTGGAGCAGGAGCAGTGGGGCTGCCGTCCGCATACTTCCTCGCCCAAGAAGGCATGCGGGTTACAGTAGTCGACATGGAACCGGCACCGGCGCAGGGAAGTTTCAAGGCAGCGATTGGTGGAGTTAGGGCCACACACTCAGAGCCAGCCAAGATAGCCCTCTGCCAAGACAGCCTACGAATATTCTCCACATGGAAGGAGAAGACGGGGACGGAGATTGGTTGGAAGATGGGCGGATACTGCTTTCCAGCCTACCGCGAACAAGACGAAAAACTCCTGAAAGACATGTTTCCCATACAACACAAGTACGGCTTGAAAATTGACTGGCTTGACCACGAAGGCATCGAAAAGATCGTCCCGGGAATAAATGTTGAAGGGCTAAGAGGCGGAACCCTCTCAATTGAAGACGGACAGGCCTCGCCGTTACTGTTTGCTTCATCACTGACCGAGGAATGCAAGAAGCTGGGAGTAGAGTTTAGGCTCGGGGAAAGCACGGAACAAGTACTCGTGAAGAGCGGTCGAATTGTCGGTCTGAAGACGAATAGGGGAGTTATTTCAGCGGATTACGTGCTCAATGCAGCTGGAGCCCGGGCGAGTCAAATCGCTGCGACCGTCAATGTGCGCGTTCCCGTCTCTCCTGATTCGCATGAGGCCGGAATATCCATGCCAGTGGATCGATTTCTAGACCCGCTAGTGGTCGACATAAGACCTGGACCTGAAGGAAAAACTGCTAACTTCTATTTCGGACAGACGCATGACGGATCGGTCATCTTCTGTTACACTCCCTCTCCTATAATTCCAGGCGAGGATAAGCGATGCACATCCGAGTTTCTGCCGGTTATTGCGAAAAGGCTCGTAGACTTGATTCCTAGGTTCAAGCATTTGGTCATCCGCAGGCTGTGGCGAGGATTCTACCCCATGACGCCGGATGGGCTGCCAATAATCGGAGAAGCCCCGGACGTAAGCGGGTTCTACCTTGCAGCCGGGCTTTGCGGCCAAGGTTTCATGATGGGACCCGGCATCGCCAGAAACATGGCACATTACATTGCACGAGGGAAACCCTACCTCGACACTTACCTCTTCGACGCATTATCACCGCTGAGAGATTTCTACGCGAAAAAAGAAGCACTAAAATGATGCAACGCCGAACCGCTGCCCAGACGGATTTGACTACGATATCACTCCGGATTGTTTTCGAGCTCCATGTACGATGAAGCCTTCCGGTTAGATAACGACTCTGGGGTAGAGCTTGGCGCCTATGGCAACGTTTATCGCGGTGGCAACCACCAAGAATAGTAGGTCGAAGGGCACTCCGTACACGGTGGGTCCGTTGCTTAGCATTAATGCCCGCAGTGCGTCAGTCTCATAGGTTAACGGGTTAACTTGAGAAACGATCTGCAACCACCTTGGCATTATGGAGATCGGGTATATTGCATTGCTTGCAAAGAAGAGTGGCATCGTAAGAATTTGGCCTATTCCCATGAATCGCTCGCGTGTTTTCACCAAGCACGCTATGATCAAAGAGAACGTGGAGAATAAAGCGGCCCCCAGAATTACGACCACCACAACCAGTAGGAGCGAAATAATATTCCAACTCAAGTGTACACCGAGGGCAAGAGCGAGAGCGTAGACGATAGCTGCCTGAGCTAGGCCTCGCTCTCCCGCGGAAAGCGCTTTCCCGAGAACTAACGCTGATCGAGGAGTCGGCGTAGCCAAGAATTTGTGAACGATACCGAGATCACGCTCCCAAATGATCGCTATACCGTAGAAGATGGCGATGAAGAGGACGCTTTGCGCTAAGATTCCAGGAGCCATGAAATCAATATACGGCAGATTGCCGGTTGGGATGGCCCTGACCTGTGCCAATACCTCCCCGAAAATTAACAGCCAGAGAGCCGGCTGCACCGCACGGGTAAGCAGTTCAGTGGAGTCGTGATGAAGCTTACGGGCTTCCAGTTCAGCGATCGTCAGGGTTTTCCCTATGAAATTAGTAATGCCACCAAAATAGTCGATGATTCCGAGCCTTTGCATTAACCCACCCTCCTCACTATTCGCCTTACTCTCGATGTCTCACGATAACCTCCGCCTGAGTCAACCTCAGCACCTGAGTAGTAAGCAAATACATCATCCAGAGTGGCACCATCTCCGACAGACGACTTCAGTTCGGACGGGCTACCAATCGCCGCGACTTTGCCAAGGTGCATTATTGCAATGCGACCACACAGTAGGTCAGCCTCATCCATGTAATGCGTAGTTAGAAAGAGGGTGGTCCCGTAATCCGCTCGCAATTGCTGAATGTGTTGCCATACTGCCTTGCGAGCCACCGGATCTAAGCCTATAGTAGGTTCGTCTAAGAATAGGACTTTGGGTCTATGTAGCATGGCTTGCGCGATTTCCAGCCGCCTAATCATGCCGCCGGAATATGTCCGCACAAGCTTACCTGAGAACCCTGATAGTCCCATGAAGTTGAGAACATCGCTAATTCGTTGTTTGCGTTCTTTGCGTGGGATATCATAGAGTTTAGAGAATATTAACAGATTCTCGTAGCCTGTTAGGGCGCCGTCGGCCGAGAGAAACTGTGGAACATATCCGATGACTCTTCTCACTCCCACCGCTTCACGGGTAATACTGTTCCCGTCGACGGAAGCATTTCCAGCGGTTGGAGGCAGTAGAGTTGTAAGCATCTTGATTACGGTAGTCTTACCTGCTCCATTGGGTCCAACTAGCCCGAATATTTCCGCAGGCTCAATCGAAATTGTTAACTCGTCAACAGCAGTAAAATCGCCGAAACGTTTAGTGAGCGACTGGGTTTGAAGTATGAAACGATCTTTGCTCTCTTGTTGGGTTACTGACTCAATTCTTTGCAGAGTCTTTCCCTCCGGTAAAGAGTTCGCTGAGCATTCGCATAGCCAGTGTAATAGTCGCCCGGTCAGATGCGGAAAGCTGGCGGAGCATCTCTTCCAAGTTAGCCATGGTCGCCGCACGCGCTGATTCAAGTCTGGCGCGCCCAGCCTCCGTAAGCGTCAGCGTCATACGCCGTCGATCCTCAGCGTCTGTTCGACGGCTGACTAATCCACGAGCAACCAATCCATCGACGAGCAATGACATGGTTGGAAGAGTTAATCCAATGTGGTCACCTACTTCGGATAGCGATGCACCCTCGTTTCTGTATACAAAACCCAACGTTCGAAACTGCGGGACAGACATTTCCCTGGCACCGTGCTTTCGCAACTCGGCTCGAATCACTCGGAAGACCATTGGCACAACGTCTAGGACTTCGTGTGCGCACTCTCCTACAGAAGACCGTGTCGTGCTCGCTTGCATTTTCGTTCGCAAGCTAAATTATTTGAACATCTAAGTATTTACAGTTAATGGATGATCCCTGTCTTGGAAAATGAGCCGAAGACCCACTGTGAATTGATGGCGGGTCCGGAGGTAATTGAACCGCCAGCGGAGAAACTGATGGGTTTGGCAAAGCTCGTGCAATGACCTAAGACGCGTCAATATAGCAGTTCAAATCTGGATGCCCGCACCACTATACCCACACACACACGAAAAACGGGGCCGGACTCCACAAACGGAACGTAGGATCGATGGGCTGGAGAGTCTAGCTTCTCTTTCCGCCGTTATTTCATTGTTTGGTCAGCGATTCCTTGTGCTGTCACTCCGATTTTAGTGAAAGATGAGATGTGCGCGGAAAGTCAGCCAGATCATTGTCAATGTCACTGTCAAAATTCCGGAACATACCGTCATTGAGTGAATTTTCAAGTTCAAATTCCAGCTCATTCCACGTCATTTTCACGATTTGGACAGCGAATCGAAAAGATACCGGAAATGACATGAGAAAAAGCATGAAATGTCACGGAAAAATGAGAAAAGAAAAACCCCTGTGACAGGAATTGTCATTGTGAATTTCCTGTGTCATTGGGTGTTTTCCATTTCCCAATGCAAGAAGCGCATTTGACACAGAAACAGAGAAAATCGGGATGGAAAAGTGGAGGAAATGTCAAAGTGAGAAATTGACAGGGAAAAATCGTTAGTACGCTAGGCCAAGCTCGGCTACCTGGCCAGGTTCACAACAATAAGATGGAACGCATGAACGGAGAAATCCGAGATAGAGAACGTGTCACGCGAACCTTGGAGAAGACTGACACCCCGATTTTGAAAGGAATGCAGATTTTCCATAACTATGTACGACCACACGAAGCCCTAGACGGGAAAACACCTGCTGAAACCGCTGGTATTAAAGTGAAAGGAGATAACAAGTGGTTAACGATAATTCAAAATGCGAGCCGTAAAATTGTCAAGTCTTAAACCCCCACGCTACCCTCTCCTAACTCCGTTTCACCTTTGAAACCACGCATCGTTCGGAAAATCCTTCTCCTCTTCTTAGTCTCGTCCCTAGTGTTAGCGACCGTGAAAACCGCGTCAAGCCAGCAGACTTCGAGAAATTGGGCAGGATACGTCATAAACTCAAATGGCATAACAGCCATTAGCGCCAGTTGGACTGTACCAAAAATTCAATGCCAAAGCACAGGGTCTAAGGAGATCGTTTCGCAAGCCGTAAGCGTGTGGATTGGAATTGACGGACTGGGCACAGCTATACCTGAACAAGTAGGAACTTATGGACTCTGTGCCTATGGTTCGCCAAGGTATTTCGCGTGGGAAGAAGATCCAAGCCTCGCCAGTCCTGGAGCCCAAATAGTATTTCCAGAGATTTACTATGGTGAACACATAACCGCTTCAATAGCTTACTTAGGAAAGAATCAGTTTCGATTGAGTATTGCAGACGCACAAGAAGGGGATAACCGGACATTCACCGTAATTATTTCTAATACTGCTAGAGCTTCAGCAGAATGGATTGTTGAGGACCCTTGGGACACAAAAACTGGCAATTACATTAGCCTGCCAACATTTCAACCAGTTACCTTTAGCGATTGTAGCGCAGCAGTGAACAATGTAGCGGGGTCAATCCTTCAGAACCAAGCCTCGTCATGGAGCATGACTGACAGCAATGGTAACATAATTGTTACACCTCAAGGTTTGAATCAAACGGGAACCTCATTTGAAGTCGGGACGACTCCAGTCCCAGAATTTCCAACTACTCCACTCCCTATCCTAATCGTTTCCCTGATGTTTGTTTTAGCTGCGCTTCGAACATCTGCGAAAGCGAAAATACCCAAGATTTTCCCATTTTCCGACAGAACTAGATAACTTCCATTCCTTTCAGGGTCTGAACTAACTTACCGTCATCTGGAATTACTGTGCTTACACTTGGTGAACCCTTATAGCCGGGTGAAAGCACCCAGAATGAAGCTGATTTTTCCTTCACAGGAGCGTTGTCTGCACTAGAATCTTTTCTATCCCAGACTCCGATTTGCACACGATATTCTCCAGTAGGAAAGTCTCTTGGAATCTGAAAGCCCCATTTCGCCTCGTGAACATCCTGTCCACTAAGAACACCCAGATCCCCTTCCTCGGAGCGTTGAAATGTATCATAGGCAGGCCACCATTCCTGTCTGCCATTAGGAAGAGAAACCTTGCAGGTGAAGAAGCCTTGCGCCAATTTGCCTTTGAAGAAAGCCTTGAAAAGTACGCTTTCCCCCAACAAAAAACGCTTCTTTTCAACAATCTCAGCATCGAATGTTCGCCGCCACTTTGCAACAGCCATTGCTATAACAAGAATGGACGCAAACAAAATGATGATACCCAATGCCGCTACGAGTACCGTAATGATGACGACATTTGATACTCCAAATGTAGCTTCCAAGTATAGGCCCGCAGGACTCCCAGGCAGAAAGAGCAACAGTTCTAGCAACGCCCCCGCGATAGCGCCAGTGATTGAGAGAGTGAGCCGAGATACTGCCATAGACTGCGATTCTCACCTAGCCTATTTATGAACAGACTCCCAAGCCGTGTCCCGACATTTGACGCTCGGAACCGTGTCCCCGAGACTTTACAGTGCCCTTCCATCAACCGAAAAGTAACAGTCAGAAGATTTAGACGTATCAACCGACAAGGTACCGTTACCTGAAACGATTTGCCTTAAATGGGAGAGTTACGGGAGGTAAATTCAGTCTCTTCCTAAGCTCTCTCCTCCCACCAGAACAATCCCCACTCCTTGGTCAAGCTCTGTTCATGGGTAGACTGTTCTGAGTTTTCTGCCGACCGCTTCGAAGAGTTTGTTCCATTCCGATAAGCCTGTGTTGATACGGGCTTCATTCAAACTCACCCGCTTCGCGTCATCCCCAAGCAGGTACTGTAAACGGTTCGCAGTATGGGCTTCCACTGGTGGGTCAATCTGAATGTAATAGTGCGTCCCATTCCACGTTCTTGTTGCCTTGATCCACTCAACTCTAAGATTATGCTTAGATAGGGTTTCGATCGATTGGCGGACGTATTCCTTTTCCAGCGCTACATCCACGTGGCAATCTTTATCGATCTTTAGCAATGCTACATTATTCACGCTGTGATCTTCCCTTAACCGATGCCTTAGGTTGATGGGGTTCCTTTCGATGTTTCACTCTACGTCTTTTTCTGGTCTTTGGCGCGGCTCGTCTTGCTCTCCCTAACTTGAATGTGCGCGGTGGCAACTTTCTTGCTACATGTTTCTTCCCGCGGTAAGTTATGACCAGAAACTCTGCGTCAACACGTTTACTGGACGATAATGCCGGTTCTTCACGTTCAATCCCAACCCGGCTTCTTGCGCGGCTAATTCGGATTCCCAGCTCGCGGCGAACTTGCGTTTGAAACCTAGGAATAGCGAAGTCTGTGAGTCGTTTCCTATTATGGCGAATCTTGCCGCGGAGGTAGGCTTTGAAGTGGCCTTCGAAACTTCTCGCCTCCCGATTTCCCTTATCGTATAAGCTGCCAGTGGACAATGTCATTCGGTACAGTCGTACTTTCATTGTTGGTCCCGCGACGAGATAGGGTGCATGTTGAAGTTCACCCAGTTCATCAAGCGAAGAACCCGCTCCACGTCACGAGAGTTTACGGTTGTTCGCCCTCGTTCGAGAGCGGATGCTTGCAATAACGCCTGAAACTGCTTCTGCAACCGGAAACCATACGTGTTCTGAGCTCTAGCGATGGTTGTAGTTGTGGGCAGAATTGCCTGAGCGTATCTGCGTGGAAGACTGATCTTCCGATCTTGCTTCGGGATGCGTTTCAGCTCTATGTCATGTTCCTTGAGGTAGTCTAATCCTAAGACGTAGTCGAAGACTTTCTTGACGCTTTGCATCCCGTAAGAGTAACTGAACGGAATTACACGCGAAAGAAACCCAAGCCTACTCCAATGATGCCTCTGATCCGCCAATTCCTCACCTGTGATTGCGGTGATTATTCCGCATTTCACATGCTTCTCAGCAATTCGCCTAGTCGCGTAGGTTGAGATGGACGCCAACCCTTCCTCTATGAGGGCGTTAAGCGATGTGATCAGCGTGTTAACCGTGGACTCCTTACGCGAAAGCGGCTTCAGCAAGTCAGGGATCACGATATGCCTGATCTCACCCGCTTCGATCTTGGGCAGGTAGTCTCGTTCAAGTCCGAAGGCTGTCAGGTCGCTAATGTAAGCGATGTTCTTGTTCACGATGAACTTCTTCAGCAGCTCAGTCTTACCGCTCTCAGGTTTCGCGATGATCAATAAGCTGTCGCTTTTCTGCACATTCTCAATGTATGCAGTGTAAAGTGCAAGTGTCACAATATCGGCTAAAGGCTCAAGATCCTTCACGGAGAATACCACCCCCCCTTTACCGATATACCCCATCTGGGGTGGGGTATTTCCCGGCAGACAGCTCATTATGGAAAAATGGGGGAGTTGAGAAGTGAACCATTCGGCTGGTCAGCTTCTCACTTTGCTACTGGTTTGACGGTACGTCTCTTGTCAGGGCCAATTTCGATGTCTATCTTCCTCTTTATCCACAGAGCTGTGTTTGAAGTGAAAGCTTTAACGAGTCTTCCCAGATTCGATTGATCGCTCGCGTCTCGGGAATATGGCGCAAAGAGAATTCGCTCCTCTCCATTTGAATCGAGCAAGGTTAGGACTATTGCTTCTCCGAACTTGGTGCTGCGTGGGTCTGAAACGCCCTTGATCGTGTATCGTCCGTTTTCGCTGACTTGTTTAATCGATTTCAGCACGTTCACTTGAAGGTCTGTCAATCACAATCACCTCCTCGCCCGTTCGTTTTCTCGGATCTTCCGCCGAGAGTTTTCTTGTCTGCCTTGTCGTAGAGTGACTTATCCCAGAAGACCCAACTCTTCGAGGTCTTAGCTCCTCGGATCTCGTCCGCAAGAAGTAGCTCAAGACAGTGCTTCAGCACAGTATTCCAGTTCGCAATCTTGCAGGCAGTGCGAATATTCTCCACCGCTAGCGGCAATTCGCTCTTGCGAATCTCATCTAAGATAGCGAGTTTTGGATCGTCTTTTTGCATGTTTTGTCGAAAGTAATGCCGATGCTCGACCGATATTTAATCGAATGTCCCCATGATTTGCCAATCCTACCGAGATGTTTTTGGCAAACTCAGTTTTTGGCGTTTTACCTGCGGGGGGCGCTTTTTATGGCCACACTTATAAGTCAACGTAGAGTATGACGGTATGACTAGCATACCAAATGTGATATCTGATGCCAGTTGTGAAGAAAACGGTCGCTCTTCATCCCATAATGGACCATTATGTTAGGAAGCTTCAGGCCATTCTTGTTGAGAAAGGACGGAACGCTACTTACTCGACCGCGCTGAACTACATGGTATTGTACAACGTATTCAACACAATCTACGGAAAGAAACGTCGCGAGGAGTTGTTACGAGCCTTCCTGGAAGACACGGCAACGCTTAGCGAGATTGCGAAGGAAGACATAATCGCAGAATACATGGAGAAGGTACGCAGGGGAATCGAAGATAAGTACATAGGATAACTCAGGTGCTGAGACGCTTGAATCCGCTTCATCTTTCCGGTTGGGGCGTCAAGATTACTGTTCAGGATTTGAAATCGCGTTCCGAACTCGTAATCACCGATGGACGCGAAGACGACAAACTCGCGACCACTCTGAGGTTCAAACCTAGACGATTCCCGTACAGTAGCATAGTGATCGACGGGCACAGTGGCTACATTTCCCTACGTGCCTTACATTGGCTTTCGAGGAACAAGGTTCCAGTTTTCGTAATGAGCTTCGATGGAACTTTGATTTCGAGTATTCTCCCACCGATGCCCGTTAAGGCTGATCTTAGGGCTGCGCAGATTCAAGCAGCAAGTGACACGAAGAAGAAGTTCACGATAGCCAGAGCCCTAGTCCAAGCTAAGATTGCGAGGAGTTTGCAGGTTCTAGATTGGCTCGGTGAACGTTATGATATCCAAAAGGAAATTCGGCTCACAAGACTTGAATCTTCCAAGCTGAGTAGAGCTACAACTGCACCGGACATTCGCGTGGTTGAGGGGCGTGTGGCTAGGAGGTATTGGGAGACGTTCGGGAAGGTTCTGCCTGAGCATCTTGATTTTCAGGGACGAATGACTTCAAGTCACCAGAACAATGCTTCAGATCCCGTAAACTTAACCCTAAACTACAGTTATGGTTTCCTTGAAGCCGAATGCCGAAAAGCCATCAATGCCGTAGGCCTTGAACCGTCAGTTGGCTTCTTGCATGATTTCAGCGATTATCAGACAAAGCAGTCTTTGGTTTATGATCTTCAGGAGCCGTTTAGATGGCTAACCGACGTATCGGTCATCGAGGCATTTGAGTCTGAAGCGTTGAAGCTATCAGATTTCTACTTCACGGGAGACGATTACCGGTACCGTTTTGAGCCCGACGCTAAGCAGCGATTCATCGCGGTTCTGCGAGAGAAATTCAACTCAGGAGTAGTCTACAAGAATCGCACCATGAAATGGGACACCGTAATTCAAGAGAAAACAATTGAACTGGCAAGATTCATGAATGGACGATCTCGCAAAGTGGATTTCTGCGAGCCAGCGCCTTTCCTTGAGAAGGTCGATAATCGAGCAATTACAAAAGCAATTCTGACCTTGACACAGTCCGAAGCTCAAAAGCGCGGAATCGGAAAGAGTACCCTTCATTATCTACGCAAGAATGTCCATCGAAAACAGTTCCGGATTCATGCGAGCATTCGTGATAGACTGGTTCCAATAGGTGCAACATGACTTGAGAGCAACCACAATACTTAGGTTGAATGCAGTTACAGTAGGCTATGCATTGCTTGTTCTATCAGCCGTTTACTTCTTTTGCAGTCTAATTCTGTGCACAATTTCGGGGTTTTGTCTATTCGGCCTGTTGTCGCCTGCAGTTGGGATAGGACTAGTTCTTGGTTCTTTGATTCTATTCGCATATCTCGTAGCATACGAAGTGGCGCTTGCGAATTGGAAAAGAAGACTGGAAAACCTGCGAGGCGATATTCAGCATCTACAAGGGAAGGACAAGGATAGATTCTTGGATGTTTCTCGCCGAGGGCGTGAACAATCAATGATAGCGATGGGGAGTCTCTTCATACCAACGGCTTTCGTGCTGCTTGGAGCAGCTGCCACATCTTCAGAATTTATTTCCCAGTCAGCTAGAGTTGCATTGGCGGCATCAGCACCTGTATTGTATGTACTCTGGCTGTTCTTGGTTCAACTGTCCACTCGATTGATGGATGATGTTGATTCCGACATGCGGTTGATCGCTAATGATGGAGCAGCCCGTGTGCTACACGACTTCTACCAAGACCGGCATGGATTCGGTCTAATGATGTGGTTGCGGCGTAACCATTGGCTCGCATATGTTCCCCTGCTCACTTTAGGCGCGACGTTAATCATCCAGTCGATTATAATCGGCAAGCCCCCTTAACGGAAACTGAATTGAAAGCGAGGACTGACATTTGTTGTCGGTAAATGAACGTTCGAAGAACTATTCTCAGTTTGTTGAGCTATTATTCGTTGTAGTTCTAGCATTAGGCGTCGAAACTCGAGCGAGGTTGTTCCAACATCCTTACGCCACTTATCTCTTGGTTAATTTCGTTCCTCTTGCCACCTTGATGGTTTCCTTTTTCGTGATTGCTGTTAGCTGGGTCTATTACCATAGATCGGTCCAGAGCCTACCTTACTTGAGGTCAAATTGGACTTGGATCCGGTTTCTTTTGGATTCTCTCATAGCATTGTCTTACACAGGTCTGGTCTTATCCGTTGACTCTATACGCGATTTTGGTTTGGTGTTGGCAGTCATTTACTTCATGTACTGCATTCACGGCTTTTCTACCGTCCTAGAGCACGGTTGGTTCAACCCAAAAACGTTGAAGCCAAACAGTGTACCAATGTTTTGGGCGTTATTTTCCGTATACTTCATTGCAATAGCATATTTGCCATGGTCACTCTTCGATTCTCTATCTGGGTTTCAGCTTGGAAATCTTCTAGCTCTAGTCGCATATTTTGTGGGAATTTTCGCTTCGAGATATTTGCGACATGGAAAATATGAGCTCTTAACCACCAGCGCCCTAAGGAAACTAAAGTTGCAAAGGACTCCGACAGTCGCACTTGACGTAGATGGCGTGCTTGCTGACCAAGTCCCACATGTCTTGGCACGCGCTAATCCAGAGAAACACTTGAACATGACCAAATCGGACATCACTGAATGGGATACTATGGTCGGGGATGAGCGGTTTACAGATTTGATTCTTCGTTATCTAAAGGAACCGAAGTTTGTGGCGAGCATGCCGGAAATGGAGGGCGCAAAAGGACCTATCGAAACAATGCGCATGAGAGCAAACATTAAGGTTGCAAGTAGTCGACCATACGAAACTCAAGTGGATACAGAAGGCTGGCTTCGGAGCAAATTCCAGTTCGATGGAGTGGAATTCGTTAATACTACGAATTCAGGTAAGGCAGCGACAGACGCCGATATGCTCATTGACGATAACATTGACAATATAACGAGCTTTGTTACCGCTAAGAGACGAAAGTGGGATAATCTACTCGCTCGACGCAAATATGGTATTCTGCTTCTCCAACCATGGAATGAGAAGAAGATAGGACGAATACAATCTCTCGTAGAGGACAGAAGGATCATCATTGCGAAAGAATGGAGAGAAATCGAATCATGGCTAGCATGAGGTCAACTCCGTAGACTTTCACGAGAGTTCCGTTTTCTCGTGTGAAGGGACGAAGTCTCTAGGTGTGTGTGCGCACCACTATACCCACACACACACACTTTTACTAACGACGGACGACGGTTCAAATTACATTGCCTCCAATGCTCGGCAAGCGGCACACTAAACGATAAGATAGCATATCCCGGAGTTTTACTGGAGAGATACGCTTAGCAAGACTCTGCCTGAGTGGCTGGAGTTTCAAGGTCGGATGACTTCGAGTCATCAAAATAATACTTCCGACCCATTCAATGCCGCTTTGAACTATGGCTACGGTTTTCTTGAGGGTGAATGCCGTATCGCCATTAACGCGGTTGGCTTGGAGCCTGCGGTCGGATTCTTGCATGATTTCAGTGCTTACCAGACAAAGGAAAGTTTAGTTTACGATCTTCAGGAACCGATCAGATGGCTAGTCGACCTATCCGTGATTCAGTCGTTTGAATCGAAGGCTCTTGAGTTGCATGATTTCTATTTCACTGGGGACGACTACCGGTATCGCTTTGAACCTGAAGCTAGACAGCGATTCATCGAAGTGTTACGTGAGCGATTCAACTCCGGCGTGGTGCACAAGGGTAGAAGAATGAAGTGGAATACGGCGATTCAAGAGAAAACAAGCGAATTGGGGAGATATTTGACTGGTAAGTCTCGTGCGCTTGATTTCTCCGAACCCTCACCCGTTCTTGACAGGGACGATAGTCGAGCGCTTAGGAATTTGATTCTTGGACTAACGCAGTCTGAGGCCAAAAAGCGTGGGATTGGAAAGAGTACACTTCACTATCTCCGCAAGAAGGCTGGAGATGAGGCGCAATTCAAGACCTATAGCAAGGTCACCGAGCGAATACTGCATTGACTAAACCCGCGCCTTATCCACCCACAGCTATCAAAGAAGTGATGGCCATAAACACTCTCAGGGAATTGGTTGATGAAAATCAGGTTATGCTTCATATCCGGCAGCAAGATACTGTTCCCGATATAGATGGCGACTTGGACATACTCGACCAAGATCATCGTCCAATTGGAAAGCTCGAAATCCAAGTCAAGAAACTACCGGACGATTATGGTACTAGTCCAAAGCTTCAGATTCGATTGTCTATCTTTGGGTATGCTTCCATAACAACAAGCAATCCTGTACTACTGGTCGGCGTGAACGTTCATCAAAAGAAAGCCTACTGGTACCATGTCCCCATGAACGTAAATCCACCAAGCGGGCAGGAGACCGTTACAGTTCATTTCCCATTGACTCAAGTCATCGACAGGAGAGACACAAGATATGTCGTGGAGTGGCTTGCTATCTCGCAAGAGCATCACAGGAAACTAAGAGAATATGACAAACTTCAGGTAACCTTAAGCCAACTGTCAAAGAGATCAACTCTTACAACAGCCGGCTCCGCAAGCCCTGGATTTCGTGAGATTCACGAATTCTTGGACGAGTTGAACGCTTTGCTGGATGGGCCATTCTCTCTGGTAAAGAGAAGATTCTATCCCGGGTCTTGGAAGGTTGGTCTTGCATATCGCGATTTTTCCTCTAAATCAATTACCTACACCCTGTACCCCATCCAGCCTGAAGAAAACTCTGTGCAGATAAGGACAATAGATGCAACCCAAGACCTGCTGTCTATCGACGGCATTAGGGGATACTTTGTTGAGAATCCGATCAAGATCCATCCGAAGCAACATGCAGTAGAAGTAATAGAGGAATCGATGAGACAAATATTCGAAGGAAAACTACTCGATCATAAAGGGAGCGATGCTTTAGCCAGAGAGTTCATGTTCGCGATCATTGACAGATTCACAGAGCAGTTGGGATTAGAGAAAAAAGGCTCTTACACACTGGCCGAGATAGAAACTGCGTTCTATAGTCGTTTGCCGATCTGGGTTGAAGAAGCTGTTCGACTCATGGTGCGCGAAAATAGGAATGGAGTGAAGTCGCCCCTCGACTGCTTGTACCGCAAACCATACTTCAATCCCGATATGCTGAGCCATCACATTATGCCCGAGGAAATGAAGAAATTAGACGAGCTTGTGACGACAAGAATAGAGCGCCATGGCCCTGTTCCAAAGATTCCTATCGGCTACAAAGACATCCCACTTGGGTTATTCGAGGAATATCATTCCTACTTGATCTCTAATGACATTACAGAAATTCATCGTCTCTATGACCCACCAGACTACTCCAGGATCCCTCACGGCGGATACTTCTGGGATGCTTACTCTCCAGAAAGCGTTCAAAGAAATTTGCAAGCGCTCTTCACTAACCTACCTCCAGCATATTCTGGAATTGTCGAGCAAAACTTTCCCCAACTGAAGGGAAACCTATTGCCATTTTTGGGCGCTACGAGAGTGATTGCATTCTTCGATGCTAAAGATCAAATTGGGTCAATTGCATCAATCACATTATGCTATTTGAGATGCAAAGATGAGAACGGCTTGCGTATTGAATTGTTTAAAGCTGGTCAAGACAAAGATTTTGAGACTAAACTAGATCGAGCATTCAAGGACCACCATATCGAGCTTGACGGAAAAAGCTACGAATACGTTACGAACAGCTCTGGAGTTATGAGATTCAAATATGACGAACTGGCGATGTTTGACTTCATCTATGAAGAACTCGAAGGCGCGCTTCACGGCTGCATCACTGAGATGAAAGAGTCCAAGAACTAACGGCCAACCGTTCACCAGTTTTGCTCTCCCTCTCAATGTTGTTTGTTATTTGCTGATGGTACATACGAACGTGAACCTCATCCTGACAAATGTGAGCATCCTTGAGCATCATCATTTATTTCTCGACACATGAAGCGGAAGCAATTACTCCGAGGCTAAAGCAACTCTTCGATGATGCGAACATCGTGTTGCTTGAACAAGATTTCAGAGAGGAGGATGATCGCAACCTAAATTTACTTAATGAATTGTCACGAGGGAATCTGATCGTTGACGATGTACTCCAAGTCACCTCAGGACGATATGGTCAATTTCATCAAGGTTTCACGAACGGATTGCTGCCCCTGGTCTATCGGAGTGGAAAACACATCTTACTCGAACGCTCACCATACTCCCTATATGCTGTATCCACTCAATTCTACCCGCTCTTTCTCCAAAAGTTTCAAGACATGCCACTAGCAAAAGCTTGCCGATTGCTCACAGAGAATCTGTCCAAGCAAGCCACTTTCAACAAGACGCGCGATGAAGAGTTGGCTCAACAATTAGCCGAGGTTAGTAGTCAGAATCTTACCTCCAAGATCCTCGTGATTAGAGGATACGGGCACAGACCTTCGCTTGAAGCAGCCTTAACTTCTCTCGGGATATCTTTCACGAGTGTTACGTCTCATACGCAGATGTCCACGTTTTTCATTGATGAGATTGTGCAGAAAATCATTGCCGGTGGAAGACCCACTCGCATAGAGTTGCTCAGGTCGCTCGTTGAGCAGGTCGAGACGAGGACAACGGAATTCAGTCCGACGATAGCAAAAATAAGGGCCACTCGCGATCGCGTGGCTGCCATGAGCGAGATGCATTGTGAGAAGTATCTGAAGAGGCGATTGAACCTAACCTAGGAATGGATGTTTTGAGGTTCAGCCCGAACCCAGTAAGCTCGATATCAAAAATCGTTTCTTAAGGAGATCCCAACGCGCAGTTGACTACCTAATGGATTGCAAAGAACTATGAGGATCACACTTATGGCGCTCTCAAAGAGCTGCTAGCGCTGCTTGTGCGCAATGTCGAGCAGGGCATGATAGAGATGCCCTGACAGATATCCAACGAAACATCATCGTTAATGCTGGCGATCGATCATATTTCATTCGATTCTCTGCACTGGACAAATCTCATAATTGTTAGATTGGGTAGGTTAGCAAATGGATAAGAAATGGGTCGAAGAATATGTGAACAAACAAGTAGACGCCGCAACAAAACAGGCGGAGAGAGGCATCCGAGATTATAGAGAATTTAACATAATGAACCTAATTGGTTGGGATTTCAAAGCACCATATTCTAATTGCCTCATTGATCTTCCCATATCAGTTCAGATGCCCTTCTTCGAACAACTAATCATGGTTCTTCGTCCGTACCATACGGAAGCGGATTTCAAGAAGGAATACGGGTTTTCAGTCGAATTGGTGTTAGACTTGTGGCGTCAGAAACGCCTACTTGTAACTACTCTAAACCCTGAACGATACGTAGGTCTAGATTATCTCGACCCCATTCTAGAAAAAGAGCCTCTCTATTTGGAAATGATCGGAGAGGTTTTCCTCAAGAACATATGTGACTTGAACAAAGGAGAGGGCTATTTCGAATCATGTCTCGAAATGGCTGCTGAGAAGATCCGCACGAACAAATCGCTCGTGGAATCATTGATTCCAGATACAATGCCGAGACTTAGTTATCGCACCATGAAAAAGGAAGACTTTATCCCACTATTCGCAACGGCTTACGCATCTCTATGCGGATTCGGATATGAAGATCTAGCCACAGGTCTGCTTTCGCGACTTAGCCGTTTGTCGATGGAGGAGCTTCTGAAATTCGACGAACTCCTCATTTTCTACCCGAAATTCAGGGCTATGGAGGGGGTAGTAACTCTTCAGCCTTCGGATTTTCATTTAGCTACCGAGATCGGCCTCGCTACTCGTGCTGAAAGATTCCCGGTTGAGGTAGCCAAACTATTGGTAAGAGAACTAGAGATACTATGGATCAAAGACATTGGTTCGGAGCAGGTAGTGGAACTTCGGGGAAAGACCGCAGAACTCAGAAAGCTGCTTTTCGAGATAGATCGTTTTGCATCCTCTGGGCAATTTGAGAAACTTCCCCGACAAGAAGCCGTAGAAAAGGCCTTTGAAGAAGCGCGAGCTGCTTCTGCTGAGATCGCTAGAACCAGAAAACTATCAACAAGGATGATTCATGCATCGCTAGGCATCCTTGGTGGAGCAGTAGGCAATGCTCTACCGGGTTATATCGGATTGCTGACAGGCGCTGCCCTCGGTGGTCTTGTTGCGATCCCCTTTGTGGAGCAATCTGCTGAGGTACTTTCTAAGTTGGGTAAGAAGAGTCATGCCCTAGCATACTTCGAAGTTGAGCAAGACTTACGAAAATCGGATCAGTAGGTGACTGCTTTGGAAATTTATGGACCGATCGTAGATTACGAGGAACTTTCCACTGCGGGGTAGGTCAAATGAAAGTAATGTGGGATGGCACTGACCTTAGGATTAGCGTAGGAGATGAAATAGAGATTGTGCGAGGGATTCAATCTAGCGGCATGGAGTTGAGAGCAACTCTTGTCAGGAATATTACGACGGGAGTAGATTATCGAAGTCGAATCGAAGGGGCGACTATGTCACGAGGACCTACAGATCTTAATCCACCTATCCGAGGTTATGTCAAGTCAGTCCAAGTTACGCAAAATACTAATTTCGAAGTAGACCTGAAGGCGCCTCCATTAACAGGAGCGGCACTGCGGCAATACCGGAGCATTATAGATTCTTTACTTTTCGAACGTTGTAAAGATAAGGACTACCACGACGTTATCACGAATGCCTTCGTAGTCTTAGAGGAGAAAATTCGTGCCAAGTCCGGCGCCCAATTCGATGTCTATGGGCAGCAACTGATTGATTATGCATTTAACCCAAAGTCCGGAAGACTATACGTTGGAGAAACTGAAAGCGAGAGGGAATCATACTTTCTAATACTAAGAGGAATATTCGGGTCCTTTAGAAATCCAAGTTCGCATCACCTAACCGGTAACGAAAGCGACGTCGAGAGCTTTGAGATCATCCTGACTGTCGATTTGCTACTGAAGCTGGTCGAACGGGCACGCGTACGTGATTAGTCTATCCGAAGTCGTTTTTTGATATCAGGCGAGCGAAATGATGGTTACCTGCAATTATCTCATGCGATGCTTCATTTTTCTCCTTTAGTGTATGTCATCACTGGTGCGAGCGTCAGAAATCGGACCCTTCGTTCATGCCGTTATTGTGTGTGTGCGCACCATTGGACCCACACACACAAAGAACGACTGACGACGCTTGGCCAAATAACCCCCGTCGCGGCAGTAATGATACACAGGTGCTAATAGTTTCAGCAGAGCATCCTGAACGATGTATTTCATTCCTGTCGTACTTACGGAGCCTGGAAGTCCTCTCAGGATTTACCCGTTCCGAAAGAGAAAAAGGATTGCACGTATACGAATAACCTTGCGTGAAAGCATCTGTCACTCAACAATCTGATCGAATCGGTTAGGATAGCGAATCCTTACCAGTATCTAGGTCCGCTTAGCCGCAAAGAGCTTTTCTTTGATCGCGAGATCGAAATAAAGAATGCAGTGATAGCCTGTGAGCAGATATTAAGGGGCACCGTTGGCGGGTTGCTTGTCATTGGCGGAAGAGGCTCAGGCAAGACAAGTTTCTTGGACGCATTGTCCCGGGACCTTTCCGAAAGAAAAGTAGCTTACGCTCGGCTTCCCCTATCTGAAGACATGGTAAAACCTGGAGAGGAACTACGGCTCTTCAGAACTATATTGACGGAACTTAGTAGAGTAGCATCGGAAACTGGACTAATTGACAAGACTACAGGTACAAAGATTTGGGAGGCGCTGAAGGGCATCGCTTCCGTAGACGAGGTCGGCATTCAGATTCCCGGAATCTCATTTCTTGTGAAGGCCAAAGAAATTCAGAACACTCAATTTCCATACATCATCTTGCGAGACGGTCTAACCGATTTCGTGAAGTTGCTGAAAGAGGATACCGTGAATCGCAAAGGAGTGGTTCTAATGTTCGACGAAGGCGATCATTTGACTACAAATAGGACACTGATGGAAATTCTCAGAAATGTGTTCCAGGACATGCCTGGAATGTGTCTTACGATTGCAGGTAGCACAAAACTGTTGGAGCAAGCAAGTGATGTCTTCTCGCCGTTTCCCCGATTCTTTTATAAAATCGAGCTAGGACCGTATCCAAATGAGAGCATAGTCGACGATGCAATCAGTAAGCCATTAGCTTTCCCACGAGCCGAGTTCGTAAAGCAAGGTCTTACGTTCGAAGTAGTTCATGGCGGCTTTGACGGTATAGTCAAGAGAACGACAGATCGAATGCCATTTGAAATCAATTTGCTCTGTCATTTCGCATATGATATTGCGGTTGAGAGGATCGAGGTTGGTCCTAAGCATGTTACTCTCTTCATGAAATTCGAAAAGCCACTGTTAGATGAAGCCATGAAGCAGCTCAGGGGAACAAAAGAATATGATTCATTCGTAAGTGTTCTCGACGTTAACGAAGCAGTTGTAATGAGGATTCTATCTGCGTGCCAATTCGGTGCTACAGTCAACGAGATTGCGCTTCTTACGGTGCTCAATGAACTGGGAGACAAGCTTCAAGACGTTCCAATCGGTACGATTATCGAGAGGATCCAGGAAGTATCCATTTCAGCCAACAAAATAGATGATATTATGGCCTCAATCGTCCTGAAGGGTTCACGTCTTTCGATCCATGTTCTGAGGTCAGGCTTCACTAAAAGATCTCTTTACCAAGTAGAAGATCGATGGATTGCATCATACTTCAAGTATTCTGCGACCCTTCGATCAGACGTCGACATTGAATTAGGATTAAAACCTACCTTCGGTGGAATCCGGGTATTTGGAGACCCCATAGCAAGCGTTTTGCACAGTGTATTCTTTCCCAGAATTGCACCTTTGCTAGGAGGAAGTGACTCCTTTAGGGCACACATGGGGAGTGAAAATGGCAAATGGCTAAGACCCGCCAAAGGGAGAAAGATGATCTTAGCTTCTTACTCTCGGACAGCTGATGAAACGATATATCATATCGCTTTTCAATTAAGAAAGACTGCTTACGCAGGTACCCACAGTGAGGAAATGACGAAAGTTCTTAATGCCCTCAAAGAATCAGGATTCATCGCCGACTTCGAAGTGACTGAGAAATCGTCACCTATCTAGAGTCATCGTAACCGGCAAAGACGGGTAACCGCTCTTTCGTGTGTGTATCTATTGGTGCGGCCATCGTAATTAGGATCGTCGTTCCTACGTCAGAAAGTGTGTGTGTGTGCGCGCACCACTATACCCACACACACCTAGACGTACGACGACGGTTCAAATTTGGACGGTCGCATCAGTGATACCGCCCCCCCAATTTTTCTATACCAGAAACCACTTGTCGTTGGTTTCGTGACTGAGATTGAATTTAGATAGGATTACGGGGTTCGTAGATGACGAACGTTCTCTCAGTGTCCAGGTCAATGTTTTCGACGGACGTTATCGAATAAACAGAAGAAAATGGTTCGCAGTTACGCCGATAATCCCAGTTGTTGAACGCTTCAAAGGCATCGGTAAATAACTACTCTTGGTTACACGAAATTGGTTTGCATATGGATAAGGGGATCATGGTAGCAGGGGTATTACTACTGTTGGCGGGCCTTACAGGAACCGTAAAGCATGTCGATACGGAGTGGATATTCCTCCTGTTAGGCGGTCTTACATTGACCGTCGTCGGTGCGAGAAGAAAGTAACCGCGTGAAAGCCTAAGGGCTCTGTGCGAAAAGGGGTAACGTAAGGTTGTCGGTTGACGGCCGAAATTCTTGTGGCTGTTACCAATCCGTTGATAACCGAAAACCTCGAAACCCAGCGAGATAGAGGCTCGTAAAAAAAAGGAGAAAAAATAGGGGAAACGAAGCTAAGTCTGAGACTTCTAGCTGTAGGGCGTCTGGGTGATCAAAAGGTCTCCGTACAGCCAGAGTGAGTATTGGCCTTCTAGGTTGCTCTGTTGTGGAGTGAATAGTACGGTGTATCCTTCTCCTAGGGTCGCGTACCCTTGAAGTACGAGTGACCCGGGATTATTTCCGCCTACCTGCAAATTGAGCTGAAAAGTGTTGGTCTGGCTGTTGGTTTGGCCCTGGCCTCTGATTACCGTGTAAAACACTGGGCCGATTTGCAATATACCGCTCATTTGGGTGAGCTGTATATTTCCACCGTTTAGGTTCGCCATCCCTCTCAGGTAGATTCTTGCGCTGGGTGAAACGGTGCTGGTTGTCGAGGTCGCGCTGCCTCGGGCTATGATCGTTACCGTTTGCGAGGTCGCGTGAACCAAAGCAGGCTGAATCGCGAGGATTGAAACGACTGCGAGCAGGACTGCAAGCGTAAGCTTTCTGGTTTCCGTGTTCAAAGTAACATTTCTCCTGCACTATATTGCATGGACGCTGGTATATTAGTGTTCGCATTATGGGACATTAATGTACGGAGATTGAGAGACTCCTCAGTTCCTCTATCCCCGCTTGCTCAGCAGGCGTTTTACCTTCGACGGTCAACCGTTAAGGTAACGTCACCTTTTCTCGGCTGGAGTTGAACTTTGAGTGCGATTCAAGTCGCGCAATTATGTCCGCCACACTTGACAGATCGTAGCGAAAATAATGAAACCTACTCTGCTGAGTCATCTTTTCGCCTAGATGTTTGTCAAGTTCATTCCACGCAATTTTGAGACGATGAGCTGCCGCACCTCATTATCATCAAGCAGGAGCGACATCAACCTGTCCGCCTCTGTTCGTTTTTGTTCAGCTTCCATGGCAACTTTCAATTGCAGCGGCAACCCACACTTTGAGCAAAAACCCGATTCAGCTACGTTTGACTGGCTGCATCGTGGACATTTTATCGGGTGAAGAACTGGTGTACTTGTATCTGTCTTTGCTTGCATTCCATGCATCGCCAAGAGCGCGTTGTCAACAAATTCCAATTCAAGGACCACTCGACATACTCACTACAGTGAGAGACAAACTTGACGAAGCTATAGCCGTCCAAAAAGAATACGACAAACTCGCAACTTGCGTGTAGTACTCACGCAGACTATCGTTATTCCTGTTCTTTCAGGGCTTCGTTAATTCCCTTTGTGATTTCTTGTGGCCGCGGTCATTCCGCGTTCGCAGTCAATCCATCTGAGTATGCGAAGAATACTCCGGTGGGATCATACTTTTTCCTCAACTCAGCCAAGCGATCCCAATTCGATTTCGTGTATGACTTCTCCACGAATTCAGGGAACTGAACAGTGTTCGACTCCGACACGTAATGTCCCATCATATGCGGTTCAAGCAGGTCAACGCACTTGCGATGCCAGGCAATGTTCGTCTTATCATCGGCCGCATTTTCCCACATTGTCCACGGTCCGCCGTAGAACTTGGCGGTCATCGAAAAGGCCGCGTCGGGAAGTTTCGCCGGAACATTCTCGCCCGTAAATACGGTGAACAAGAGAAGATTTAGGTTCGAAGGTGACGCTTCGAAGTGATCACGCACCGAACCACAAATTTCTGGTAATGTGGCGTTCGAGAACATTGCATCGACCGTGTTGCGCAGATGTGCCGGCCATAAGGCACCGGAAGCATCGAAGAGCTGTTCGAACGTAGCGGGTTTGCAAACATCCTTCTTTATGCACTTCGACAACAATGGGCATTCTTCGAGAATAGCCAATACTGGTTTCGCTTCATCCGGTGTTTCGGCGAACATGGTGGCGGTGATCATGGAGACTTTTCCGTTGCTCGCCTTGCATTTGTCGGCAATTTCTGCTGGAGCATTTAGCAAGAAGAAACTCAGCTCGACATTATTTGGTAATCTGTGTGTAACTGAGCCAAGCCAATCCGCGACTTCTACAAGATTTTCCATCGGATAATAGTAGGCGCTCGTCGTGATCGCTTTCGGGAGCGGATACAATTTCAGGTGATATCTTAAAGCAACTGCGAACAACCCTGGACCTGCGCCCCTCGCTGCCCAGAAATAATCAGTATTCTGATCTTTCGAAGCAGTGATCAACTCCCCGTTGGCTGTAACCATCTCAATGGCTTCTACACTGCCGATAGCCGGGCCCCATTCTCCCTGATTCCACGACATGCCACCGCTGAGCAGATAGCCACTCAACTTGACCTCGGGGCAGTGTCCGTTCGGGTAGGCAAGGTTGTATTTGCTCAAATATTGGATCATCTCGCGGTTGCTAATGATCGGTTGAACCACAGCCTTTCGCGCATCAGGATCAATGGATACAACCTGATTGAGATTGTGCAGATCGATCATTATGCCACTGTTTCTCAATGATGGAGCGCACCAGTTGTGTCCGCCGCCACGTACTACAACTTTTATGCCGTTCGACCGAGCGAAATTTATCGTTTCAATAACATCATTGTCGTTGACAACACGCACGATCAGTTGGGGATGCCGATCGGGTCGAAGTTCGTTCCAGAGACCACCAAAAGCGATTTCATTAAACTCAGAATCAGCGGGAGTGAAGGCCCGTCCCTTCAGTCGACTCCTGAGCGCATCGACATCAATTTGTCTCAATTACACCAAGATCTGTTTATGGTTGTTAACGTCGATTAGTAACATCCTCGGGGATATATGATAAATACGCGTAGATATCTGTAAATGCTCTAATCAGAGTTAGGAGAACTTGTTGTATGGTAAATGTTGTTGCGATTAGAGGCGCGTTTTTTGATTTCATAGACGATCCTTGGAAACACGTTGGGCACGAAGAGACGTCGGCGAGGTTCCATCCGGACGGCCTTCTGGTTATCGAGGACGGCAAAATCAAGGCCTTCGGCCCATATGATCAAATTTCGCCAAAGTACCCGGGGGTTTCCATCACACATCTGAAAGAACGCTTGATACTACCCGGCTTTGTCGACGGTCACATACACGTCCCACAGACGCGGGTTCTGGGTGCATTCGGACAACAACTCTTGCCATGGCTCAACAAATGGGTCTTCCCGGAAGAAAAGAAGTATAAAGATCGCGAGTACGCTAAAGAAGGCACCCGCGGATTCTTCGAGAATCTGATTGCTTCGGGAACCACAACCTGTCAGGCATTCACGACCATATCCGCGGTTGCCACCGAAGAGTTCTTTGAAGAAGCAACTCGGCGCAACATGCTGGTTCTCGGGGGATTGACTGGTATGGACCGCTTTGCGCCTCCCGACTCTATGGACAGCGCCGAAAACTTCTACAAGGATAGCAAGCGTTTGATTGAGAAATATCATCGCAAAGGAAGAAATCTTTATGCCATCACGCCGAGGTTCGCGCTCGGCGCCACTCCAGATTTGATGAAAGCATGTCAACGCCTGAAGCAGGAGCATCCCGATTGTTGGGTAAACACTCATATTTCCGAGAACCCGTCGGAAATCCGAGGCGTGAAAGAATTCCATCAATGTCAGGATTATCTCTCCGTCTACGAAAAATATGGTCTGGTTGGCAAGAAATTCTCTGGCGGCCATGGCGTTTGGTTGTCCGATGCCGAATTCCGTCGCGTTGCTAGAGCCGATGCTTCGATCACCTTCTGTCCACTCTCGAATCTGTTCTTGGGCAGCGGTCTGTTTAGACTCGGTCGCGCCACTGATCCGGATCATCGCGTTAGACTTTCGTTTGGTACCGATATGGGCGGCGGCAATCGTTTCTCGATGATCAACGTGCTTGACGAGGCGTACAAGGTCGGCATGGTCAACAATACGTTGCTCGACGGCAGCGTCGATCCGCGCTGGGAAGACCCTGAGGAGTCTGAGCGGAACAAGCTATCGCCTTACAGGGCATTCTATTCAGTTACCCTGGGGGGTGCCCACGGTCTGTATATAGACGACCGCATCGGAAACTTCGAGCCGGGCAAAGAAGCAGACTTTGTTGCACTCGATTGGGAAGGCGGTCAAAGAGCCATGGTCTGGCGCGGGTCCCTCTTGGTCGGCAAGAAAGGGCCGACCACAATGCAAGAGGCGACGGATCTGTTGTTCTCAATCATGGTAGTTGGGGACGACCGCAACGTCGACGAAACATGGATCATGGGTAAACAAGCGTACAAACGATCGTGGTAAAGACTGCGAAGGAACCTGCGCCGGCAGAGTCGCTACCCCCTATAAACCCGTGGAAATCATGGACAAAACGATCACTGTAAAACATCTGCAGAGTTGGAGATTTGACCTAATCCACCGAAATCCGACAAAAGAAGAGAGATCCAATGACTGAAACAGCCACAAGTGATGTCGCTGCACTAGTAACAAGGTTGGAAACGACTGACGATTCGGATACAGCACATCTGACTACTTGGCTCGTAAAACTGCTGATGTCTGGCGCAAAATTTCCCGGGTTCATGAGTGGAGAAATTATACCGCCGAGCACCCAGAATAAAGATTGGACTCTGGTACAACGATTCACCAACACCGATCAAGCAAAAGCCTTCAAACAATCAGATAGACACCGCGAACTTTTGAAAGAAGTCTCCGACACCAAAACAGTCAGCCCTTTAAGCGAAATAACTAGGGACGCTCCGACTTCCGGCAACGTAGGAACTGCAATCGTTACCGATATCAAACCCGGCATGGAGGACCAGTACTTCGCCTGGGAAGAAAACATCCAGACCGCACAGGCAAGATTTCCCGGCTATCGTGGCAATTACTTCCAGCCACCGGCGTCAGGCTCACACGCAAAGTGGATTACACTCGTCCGTTTTGACACGCCTCAAACACTGGAAAAATGGTTTGCCTCGGACGAACGCAAACAACTTGTGCTACAGGCGCAAAATTTTGTCACTGCAACTCAGTTCAAAACTATGAAAAGCTCGTTCCCTGGCTGGTTTCCCACCGACGAAACAGGAGAACCGCCAGCGAACTGGAAATCAGCAATGCTCGTGTTGCTCGGATTGTTTCCGACCGTCATGCTGGAAATTCGTTTTCTAGCCCCGTTGATTAAAAGTCTCCATCCCTCTCCAGCTAGTTTCTTGAGCCTTGTTTTGAGCGTGGCCGTCACCACCTGGGGCACGATGCCGGTATTCATCCGAGCTTTCCGTTGGTGGCTTTTGCCCAAGAAAGAGTCGCGCCAGATGGTCAACATCTATGGAACGGCCCTCGTCATTGTTTTGTTCGTCGCCGAAATCGCAGCGCTCTGGAGCCTGCTGCCTGAGCAAATCTGAACCGTCGTCGATCTGGTGTGTGTGACTTTATGAAAGATCATAGCCGTCGCGAACAAGATGCTCAAGATAACATGGTTCATGCTGACCAGACGAGAACCGTACGAGTCCAGAAACGAGAAACGCTACCAGCAAAAACTTAACTCAGTCGCAGCGTGAAAGAACAATCCACTGGCAACAGAACCCCAAGGATCACCAGCCTAGACCACAACATCTTTCATGAGTGTGCGCACCATTAGACCCACACACACTGAAACGGTAGCTGTTTGCTGTTAGGGGAAGTATCGAGTCAGGCCTGGCAAAGGCAAATGAGCTAGTTGACTCCTTTACAGCGATGAAGTCAAAACGGACCGGGTTTGTAGATTTGGCGATCTTCGAGATAGGCGGTTCGCCTGGCATCGACGTCACTGCTTTCTCAACTTTGCTAGCGGCTATCGGAACCCTCGTTACGGCGCTCTTGATCTATTGGCAAATCCGAAAATCGGCTCAAAGTACGCTTGGGGATCTCATCCTAAGATTTCATAATGATTTCTTCTTTCGCAGAAGGAATTCAGAAATCATCAGGGCAATTGAAGAGCATCAACCTGTGCTGAAGGGGAACGGAGGGAAATTTGATGACGAGGACCTCGATGATTTTCTTGGAATCATTGAGCTCTTAGATCTGTATATCAAGAAGGGTCTTCTTGAGAAGAAGATGGTCGATGACATGTTTGGCTACTATATCGTTGTATCTTATGAAAACAAGGAGATCCGAGATTACATTGACTTGATCCGAAAAGACATGAAGGATGCGGACTACTACAGTGGAACCGAATTCTTAGCCAAGGAATTTGGGGCCAACTGAAGTCCTGATTTTGCTTTGATTCTTTGGTTAAACCGTCGTCGTTCGGGCATTTGAAAGTGTGTGTGTGGGTCTGGTGGTGCGGGCAATCGGATTTGAACCTGCAAAAACGGTGCACGCACCTATAATCGACGTTAATCTGGAAACGATTTTTCCGATATTTGCCAGACCGTGGTCTGGAACCGTTGATGTGGCGGGTCCGGAGGGATTTGAACCTTGTCGGCCACTGTTGTGGTTCTCGACCTTCGGGTCTCCCTCGGGCTGTTAAGAGCTTCGGCCTTGGCAAACACGTGCCCAATCCGCCGCTCTACCTGGCTGAGCTACGGACCCACCCGGAAGCTTCTGAAAGTTTCCTCACAAATTAAAGCCTTGTTCGCACAAAGGCCAACCCAGAGCGGTTCACGTTGGGGAAGCTAGTCTTCATCGGTTTAGGGCTGCACGACGAACATGGCATGTCACTTCGAGGCCAAACGGAAGCAAAATCGTGCGCCCGTCTCTTTGCGGAATTCTACACCAGTGTAATGCCCGGCCTAAACCTAGAGAACCTGAAGAAGATTGTTGGCAAATCTGTGCGGGTACTCTCGCGCCTTGAGGTTGAAGAAAGGGCTGAGCAGGTGATACTGTCCAAGGCTAAGGCGGAAAAGGTTGGGTTCCTGGTTCCAGGGGATCCTATGATTGCGACCACACATGTTGACCTCCGGTTACGCGCACACAAGGCAGGGATTCGAACCAGCATAATCCACGCGGCGTCGGTTGGGTCCGCGGCGGCAGGTGTGACAGGGCTGCAATCTTACAAGTTTGGGAGAACTGCAACAATCCCTGCTTCTTGGCAGGGGGAATTTCCTGAAAGCGTCTACCTAGCCATCAAACGCAACTTATCTTCAGGGCTTCATTCGCTTGTGCTCTTGGAAGTGGATGCTGAAAACGAGCGCCACATAAGCATCCCCGAAGGCCTGAAACAACTCTTGGCCGTCTCAAAGGGAAAATCAGAAACCGCAATAGTACCCGAAACGTTGGTTGTGGGAGTATCCCGTCTCGAAGCGCCCGACATGCAGGTAAAAGCTGGCACCGTCGAAGAACTAATCCAGATTGACTTCGGGGATCCACCGTACGCCGTCATATTCCCAGGTGAACTCCATTTTGTGGAAGCAGAAGCCCTCGAACTATTCTGCGGTGCACGCAAAGAACTGGTGGCTGGAAAAGCATGAGCAACATGAGCGAAGACCCAGCGGAACGCGCCAGCAGGTACATCACAATCCTAGAGAAAGCTCTCCTGCAACATAGCCCACTGAAAGAAGGCACGATGGTCGGAGAAGCTGGCATTATGAAGGTCTCAGACGCCATACACCGCTACTTGCAGGACGCACGATTCTATATCGACAACGGTAAACCCACAACATCTCTAGCATCAATCGCATACGCTGAAGGCCTACTTGACGCATTGAAATTCCTAAACCTCACCAAGACCATTGAGTCAGAAACCCAATAAGCCCATTAGTCAAGGGTTTGTTTCCACCGTGAAGATACTCGTGACGGCTGGGACACAATGAACTCAGAGAACCTGAAGCAGTACATCAAAACGGCCTACCTCTTGCAGCTCAGGCATGGCCCCTTCACCCAGGAAGAATTCGAAATATCGGCTGAGGTAACTGAGCTTCAACATCTCCTCAACCTAGGGTATTTGGCGAAACATGACAGTGGCGAAGTCCGCTACTCGTTGACAGAGAAGGGCCGCAGCCAAATCAAAGTAGTTCTGGCTGGTGGTGTTTACGATGTGCTTCACCTAGGCCATTTGGCGGCACTTTACGAAGCTAAGTCTCTTGGTGATCTGTTGGTTGCCGTTGTTGCGACGGATATTACGGTTGAGATGTTGAAGGGGCGAAAACCCCTGTTTCCGGAAAAGGATAGACAGGCGCTGGTCGAAGGCCTGAAGCCCGTTGATAAGGCGATCTTAGGGTACGAGGACGTGGGGTTCGGTTTTGAGCAAGTCTTGACGGAGGTCATGCCAGACATAGTTGCCTTCGGCTATGACCAAGAGAACCTAGAGAAGACGGTGCGCGAGATCATTGAAAAGCGCAACTTGAAAGTTCAGATAGTGAAACTTTCAAAGTTCGACCACGAGAAATTTGCGAGTTCCTCATCGGTAAGGCGGAAGCTCTCTGAAGAACTCCGTTAGCCGCCCAGTCGGCTGCGATTGAACCTGGGCTGACGTTCAATCTTAGCGCCCATGGTGTACGGGTGATGACATTTACTCATCGAATGTGTATGCTGGCCAGCACATTCGGACTCGAAGAGCTCCATCGTTTCCAATGAGAGTACGTTGAAGTCAGGTAGAAGCTGTTTGCGGAACTGAGGTAAACGCCCTGACTTTGATTGGGTCGCCGTCTTTTGCGTGCAATGCCTTTCGCAAGTATTCGGGTGCGATGAGTTCAACCACATCGCCTGAATAATGGGTTCTAACGGGGGAGATTAGCGCGCAATCTATTTTGTCGGCAACTTTTCCGTGGAAACACTTTGCTGGGCCGAAGCTTCTCTTCCCGTCGGTGAAACCTTCGATGAGTACGAATGGTGAAGCCTCAAGCATACGTACTTCCTCTTGGTCCTCTTTCCGCACTCGAAGATTCAGTGTTCCAGGGTAGGGTTCAAAGCCCAGTTTCTCTATGAACTGTTTCACATAACCCTCCTGGTTCATGTAATAAGCCCCTTCGCCCAAACCGGAAAAGACGGCGCCTTCGAATACGATTTCGGTTTTCTTCATCTCGAAAGCCCGCTTTAGGGTGAGGAACATATTATCTAGATGTTTCACGCCGCCAGCCGTAATCTTGATTGATTCCCGCCTGCCGAGTCGGACGCGGTGAATCAAACCCATCTTTTCAAGTTCAATCAAATGCCGGGAGGCCGTTTGTTGGGATGCGCCAAGAAGTTTTGCAAGCTCGGTTGTCGTGAATATGACTTCGTCCGGGTAAGCGCCCACCTCAATTAGTTTGTAGAGCGTGATCAGGAGGCTGGGTTTGATTTCTTGAGGAGCCATCTTTGCTTACTCACTTCATCGTGGGCGAAGTTGATGGGTGCGGGGCCGCGAGGTGTGAGACAGTGTTTAACAATTTCCACGGCATCCCTTAAGGATACTTTGTGTCCAACACTAACATAGATGGTTTTCCCACTATGGGGTAATTGCACAAGCTGAGCAATAGGATAACCATCGCTATCTATCACTTCCTTACCCTGCACCCAACCATAAAGCAGGCTCTTCGCCACACCAATTGTAGGCCGGTTCAAAGCCACGCCCACCAGGCAGGCTAGACCGAACTTTCGGGGATGAGCTAGCCCATGTGCGTCAACCAAACAAACGTACGACTTAACTCTCAACGCGCGAATTGTCCGCAGGACAGCCGGCCCTTCCCTAAATGCAAGCAATCCTGGAATGTAGGGGAACCTAGTCCGTTCTTTGAGGAATTTGGTTGCGAGAAGCTCTAGGCTATCGTAGTCAACTAGGGTAGCCGCCGACACGGTCGTTTTATTGAAGTAGGCATCGCAACCCACCAAGCGAGTAACCTCCTTCGGGAGGTCGCTGGTTTGACTGACGAGTGGCGCGAGTTTCTTCTGAAGGGCGATGGCTGCGCGGGGAGAGATTCTGCTGGGAATGCGAACTGGCATTTCAACCGCGTTTGGCGGCCTTGCCACCAGAAGCAAGTTTGCGCTCTACGCTGCGCAGTGCTTTTTCCAAGGAGACCCGCCGCAGATCAGTCGCGACATCGCCACGTGTAGCCTCCAATATCCTCCGGTCCGCGTCGAGTTTTCTTCGAAAGTTCGGGAGGATAGATGTTCGGTCGAGGGACATGAGCTCCTCGTACAAGCCCTCCATCTTAGTGAGCAGGTTCTGCGCTACGTCCACGTTCCCGTGCCTGAGCGCGTCGAGAATCATTCGCCGCATTTCGCCGAGGAAATCCAACATGCCAAGAAGGTAGGCTGTGCTACTAGTCCCAACTTCGCGCATGGAGGCTATTGTGCCGTTCTTTTTCAGATGAAAGAGAAGCTTCGCTTCCGCATACTCTTGGAAGGCCACGAGAACTTGCCCGAACTGCGGCAGCTCAGTGTGGGCTGTGAGGAGGTTTTGGAGTTCGTCGAGTGAACGTTTTGCTTCGTTGAGGGTTTTGGTGGCTTCACCAAGCTTTCCGCGATGGACTTGAACTATCGCCCAACTGCATAGCCTCGTCGCGTTTCGGGTTAATGTTTGAAGTTTTTCTCTCGCCTTATCGTAGGAAAGCAACTCGGCCTGAATTTTTTCGCTGTCGCTCTTCGAGAGCATAAAGCTTGCTGGCCGTCCGCAAAGAAGCTTCGTGAACTTGGTATGCGTGGTGGTTACTTGGCGGGTAGTTCTTGTTCTTCACGGATACCGGTGTTGGTTATCACGAGCATGTCGAGGCCTTCACCGCTACCTATGTCGCGCGCAGACGCAGCCTTCACCGCCTTCCGTGCGAGGCTCTTCCCTTCTTCAATGGACATGCCCTCCTTGAATTCGGTTTCAAGAAGGCCCATGGCAATTTCCGACCCTGAGCCTACTGCTGTAAACTTGTCCTCGATTACTGAGCCCAACGGGTCGAGAACGAACAACCTGGCTCCGCCCTCGTCGATTCCGCCAACGATTGTTTGCGTTATGTATGGGAAGTAGCGTCGCTCGAAGAGCATGCTGCCCATCAGCTTAGCAGCCGTATGGACCGTGACGCTTTGCTCGCGTTCGTAGGTGTAGAGGTTTAGGTAGGCGCCTACCTCGCGTGTTAGAATTTGCATGTCGGCAACGATGCCGGCGCATGCTGCGCCAATCTTGTCAGCGATCTTGAAGACTTTCTTACCGCTTTTGCTCATAACGAAATATCCGTATGTGACACGTCGTTCGGCCGCTAATATCACGCCGTCTTTACAGACGATACCGACGGTTGTCGCGCCTGGAAGGTAGTATTCACTCAATCAGAAACACCAGTTCGGAAAACCCCACGCGAGCGGACTAATAAGGTATTGCAACTCTCAAACCTAGTCACACTCAAAGTTAACGTAAACCACATCCCACCCTAACAGAAAACAAGCACCAAATCGACGCTCAGTAATAGATTCTACAGAAGAGGCAGAACCATCTACCGTTTGACCATTGCGTGCATCCGCCGCATCGGGCGCATTTGGGGCAATTGCGACGGGAAGATTCAGGGTACAAAGCTATCGCCTTTCTAGGGGGCTTCTTGAAGAAAAGCTTGCGGTACGTATTTGTTCATTTATTTTTCGAGTAGGCTTGAGAAGAAGTCGTGGTGTTCTTCTTCGTCCTCTTCTATCTCTTCAAAGATCTCTTTTGTGGCCGCGTCGCCTTCCTTTTGTGCCTGTTCCATGATTTCCTTGTACAGGGCAATTGTTTCTAGCTCTGCTTTGACATCGGATTGGATCATTTCTTCGAGGGTGTTTCCAACGAAGATGGGGGCGGGCTGTATTGTTGGCTTAGCTCCCAAGTACCAGAGCCTCTCCGCAATCTTCTCGGCATGCTTCATTTCTTCGATCGCGGTTTCCTCGAATCCTTTGCTGACCGCGTAGTGCTCAATTCCTTTCCACTGGATATGTTGCCACATGTACTGAATTATGGCTTGAAGCTCTCCAGCAATTGCTTTGTTCAACATGTCAAGAAGTTTCTGGCTAGCCAACGCTCTCTAAACTCAACACCCCCTGCGCTAGTCAGGGTTTTAAGCTGACTTGACAACAACCAATTTCGAGACCAATATCCACATCACCAACACCTAAACTAGCCACATAGGTCAGGCTGAAGATGGTTCATCCTCTCAGGAATATTCTCAACAGGCTTCGCTGGGACGAAAAGGAGAACCCTGAGGATTACGTGATCACGTACCGCCACCGGGGCGTGCCAGGCGACGCGAAGCAGATCAACGCATCCAGGATTCGAACGCTTGGCAAATCCTATTTTACAATACAGGAAGACCCTGCGGGTGAAGAATCATTGATCCCGTTCCACAGAATCTTAGAGATACGCAATACGCGGGACGACTCGATTCTTTGGGTAAGCCGAAAAACCAGACCCTAATCATCTCAACCCATCAATTCCCCAAGGCTCTTGGAGATGATTCTGACGTGTTCTAGTGGCATAGGCTAGGGTGGATCCACCCATCAAGGGGTGGTGCCAAACGGTGCCAAGCGAAGGCAACAAACGGCCTATTTCCTAACAGACAAGGCGTTTAGAACACGAAAATCGATCTCGGCTGTTTTTGCCGCGATTAAAAGGCAGGTTATTAGGCCTAAATCACACCCGTTGACTTTCAAAGGAGTCACGATTTGTTCTCGGGTAGTTATTGCGGCTTCTGCGGTCAACCACTAGAAGGCCCGCTCAAAATGTGCAAGAACTGTGGAAACACCATGTGCGAAGCCTGCCTGACGGAACATGAGAAGACATGCGGCAAGACATAGTAAACCAGTAAGACCCGTTCAGAACACCATTGAAGTCAAAACGAACACGCAGAATTGATGTCTAGCATATGTTATACACGGGCCAACCGAAAAGTAACAAACATAGATGAGAGCCAATAACTGTTGGCGACCCGAAACTTGCCAGAACAGAGAACCCTCGTCAACGAACTTGCCCAGTTCGTAGTTGGAACCTCGTTCCAAATATTGTCCTCAGCGGCCAAGCAGGAGCTAAAGATTCGAGTGCTGGACGCGCTTGGTTGTGCAATCGGCGCCCTTGAAGGCGAACCAATACGAATGCTCCAAGCGCAGCTAGATGACTTTGGTGGAAAACCGCACTGCACGCTCATTGGCGGAGGAAAGACAGCCCCGGACCTCGTCGCACTATACAATGGAGCATTGATCCGGTATTTGGACTTCAACGACAGCTACCTAGCCAAGGGGGAGACTTGCCATCCGAACGATAACGTTGGCGCCGTGCTAGCCGCCTCAGAGTACGCGAAAGCGAAGGGAAGCGATTTCCTGCTCGCACTAGCTGTAGCCTACCAAGTGCAATGCCGCCTCAGCGACGTAGCCCCAGTACGAAGCAAAGGCTTCGACCACACAACACAGGGATCCTACGCTGCAGCCGCAGGAGTCTCCAAAGCTTTGGGCTTAGATGTTGAGAAGACGGCGAATGCGATCGCTATCAGCGGCACGGCGCTTAATGCGCTTAGAGTAACGCGTACAGGGAAACTTTCACACTGGAAAGGGTTAGCCTACCCCTTCACCGGCTTCGGCGCCACCCACGCTGGATTCTTGGCCATGCGTGGCATCACTGGGCCGCCGGAGGTTTTTGAGGGAAACAAAGGCTTCATGGAATCGATTGCGGGAAAATTCGACATTGACTGGTCGAAGGAGAACCTAGAACGAGTTACACGGAGCATACTGAAGAAGTACAATGCCGAGGTTCATTCACAATCTTCGATTGAAGGCATCTTAGAGCTTAAGGGAGAACAGGGCTTCAAGCCGGAAGAGATTGAAAAGCTCGAGATAGAGGTCTTCGACGTAGCCTACAATATAATCGGCGGGGGTGAGGAGGGGGAGAAGAAACATGTGCGAAGGAAGGAAGAGGCCGACCATAGCCTCCCTTACATTGTCGCCGTAGCGATCCTAGATGGAACTGTAATGCCTGAACAATATTACCCTGACAGAATCACGAGGAGCGATGTTCAGAACCTTCTGCAAAAAATCAGCGTCAAGCCTAGAGAGGATTACAGTCAAAGATTTCCGAATGAAATGCCGTCCCACTTGGTAGTTCATCTCAAAGGCGGGCGGATCGTTGAGAAAGAGAAACGAGACTACGAGGGCTTCTTTACGCGCCCCATGCGCTGGGAGAGGGCAGTGGAGAAATTTGACAGCCTAAGCGCGCGCTATGTTGACAAGAATTTGCGAAAGCAAATCGTGGATTGTGTGCATCAAATGGAAGACCTATATGTCACAGACCTCACGAAGCTGCTCGCAAATATTCCTGACCCCAAACGAGGAAAAACAGTTGAGTAGCAAAGCATTTTCCTTTATCAGAATGAACGAACGACCTGGAAAGCCACGAACAAAAGGCGTCACTGAGATTCGCGGCCCCTACTACACCGTGATGGGGAAGCGCTACCTCGAAGACATTCTGGAAACAATGGGCGAGTACGTTGACGCCCTGAAGTTCGCAGCCGGATCATTCAGCCTCATGAAACGGGACGTGCTCAAGGAGATTATCGACACAGCGCACCGGTACAACGTACTGGTCTCGACAGGCGGGTGGATTGAGTACGTTCTGACGCAGGGCCCTGAAGCGGTGGAACGCTACGTTAAGGAATGCAAGGATGTGGGCTTCGACATTATCGAAATCTCCAGCGGCTTCATCACAATACCCGTCGACGATTGGGTTCAGCTTGTGGAGTTAGTGAAGAGGGCGGGGTTGAAGCCGAAGCCTGAGGTGGGAATTCAGTTCGGTTCCGGCGGGGCCACATCAATCGCAGAACTCGAGGCTGAGGGAACGAAGGACCCAGCTTGGGCAATCTCGGAAGCGAAACGTTTCCTTGATGCAGGCGCCTACATGATCATGATTGAATCAGAAGGAATCACAGAGAATGTAAAGACTTGGCGCACCGACGTGCCGCCGAAAATAATTGATGCATTAGGGTTGGATAAGGTTATGTTCGAAGCCGCCGACCCCGAAGTGTTTGGCTGGTACATCAAGAACTACGGACCTGAAGTGAACCTGTTCGTCGACCACAGCCAGATCGTCCACCTAGAAACGCTGCGCAGAGGAATCTGGGGAACAAAAGACCTGTGGGGCAGAGTGCTAACCTACAAGGGCCCCAAGAAGTAAACGCGTTAAGACAGAGCCTTTCCTCAGTTGGGTCGGCACCGCAAGCGCCGTAACGCGGGACCTCCTCACACTCGGCCTTGCGCAATACGTGAATATCTACTCGTTAGGGAACAACAGCCAAAATCCATCTTCGGCAATCAACTGCAGAAGGCTGCTTCTGAAGCTAAAGCGAAGGCTTCCCGCAAAAAGGTGTCGAGAATATTCTATACACTACTGGGGGACGGTGAAATATCCTGGTGTCAGCCTTCATTGCACTGCAGGGCCATTCAGCGGCCCGTCTAGGCATTCTTGAAGCTTGGGAGTACTTCTCGCGCGAAAAGTTCGATTTCCGGGGCCAACTGCAAACCGACTCGGTTCGCTCAGCTTTCCTGACGGGTCATTCCCGGATTCTTATGATTACTAATGCGAGCATTATGACCGTGACAATTACTAGTATAACTAGTAGGCTTCGGTTTCTCTCCCATATGACGAAATTCGCGTTAAGTCGCGTGAAGGGGCCGCGTGACCTGAGCATCCGAAAGAGTATGGCGGCCTCTTCTCTCCTAAATACTCCATTGTCCACTCGAATCTCACCGGTCACGCTCTTCTCGAATCTATGGTGCCCGACCCAGAAGGGATTCGAGTATTTGCTGCTCAGCCACAAATCGAATTCCTCTTGCAGCATTGACATGCTTCCACCTAGCTGATCTGGATGGTTATGTAGTAGAGTTTCACAACCCCGGCATTAGAGACGAGCACGCCGAAGCTGAGGTCACCGTTCGGCTCGGTCCAATAGTAGACTTCCGTCACGCCGTACTTCTGGCCATAGCTGGTGATGAAATTATTCACTGTGGCATTAACAGAGGTCCATTGGGTTTCGTCAGTGTAGGTGATGTTTGCGATTCGAATCTCCACGTTCGCGTTGATGCTGGTTGGGTTGACTAGTGAGTATCCTTTGTTCGTGAATAGCGAGTTGAGCTTCTTCTCACGTTCCGCCGATCCCAATATGGTGGGAATTCCTCCGGATATGGCGTAGTATGCTTGGGATGAGTCTGCTCCAACCGCGACCCTGGCTCCTGTTGTCGCGTCGACGACCGTGACGAAGGCCATCTTTGTAATGACGGCATTTTCGACTTGCGTGTTGATATAGACTGGAATGAAGTAGTAGAGGTGGTCTCCGATGAGGTACAATAGGATGTTTCCAAGTCGGTAGTTCGGCAGCAGCGTTAACTGCTGGCGTACATAGTCGTCGGTTTCAACGGCCTGCAGCGCAGCGGAAGGCCCAATTAGTTGGGTTGTCGAATTGGATATTCTGTAAAGGTTCAACCTTCCAAGCTGATCGGTGCCATAGGCTATGTACATGCCAGCGAGGTTGCGGCCTGGGGATGCCTGATACTCTACAAGCTGCATTCCTACGAAGTCAACTCGATTCCCTGAACTCAATAGCACGTAAAGTACCTCTGTGGCTTCTGGCCGCTCGTAGAAGTCAGAACCTGATCTCCAAACGAATGGGTCGTTCACATGATATGTGAAAGAGACATCAAGCTGTCCCGGCAGGTTTTGGGTTCCGAGCAAGTCCTCAGGATAGCGTAGTTGGTTGACGAGCCAGTCCGGCGGCGCTTTCCATGACGAGTAGTATTGTCTATAGAAGTCGACTAGAAAGCCATCCGGTTTAGCTATGACGTATGGGTACATGCGGCCGTCTTCTATATCGACCAAGACCACTCCGAAGAATCGGAGGTAGTTGCTGCCGGAGAATCCAGAGTGAATTGGATAGTCCGTGTAGACTTGGACGAGGTAGTAGATTCGGTTTCCGTCTGTGACAAGGTAGCTTGCGCTGTCGGTCGTCAGCCCATCGATGAGGAAATCCTGGATTCTCTGATGAACATCTCGGTTATGAAGCATCATGATTTGGTCTTGGGGAGGAGTGAAGGCGAAGCCGACTTGACCTTCTTTCACAAGGAACCATAGAGCCCTCTGCCAGCCTGAGAGAACATAGTCAGGCTCTCCGGTGTAAGACGCGTTTCCTATTTCCTCGACTCCTCTAACATGCACGTAAACGTCGTCGGTGAGACTCTCACCGTAGTAGATTGGGGGTTCCGACTTAACTCCGAATGCCTGCTGGACCGAAACGTAGTCGCCCGTGTGGCTGTCGATCACGACTATTCTGGCGGCGTGAGTGTAGATGAGGTGATGGCTGATCCAGTCGTCGGCTGGATAGTTGATTGTTGTGGGGGCAACCCAGTATTCGTGGCCGTTGAGGTAGATTATTTGCGAATCGCTCAACTGCATCCAGTTGACGCCTATCTGATTCTTCATTTTCGTGTAGGACGCGTCGTGATCCCATTGTCGAACCAGCGATACGATCGTGCTGGTGTTTCCGGCGGGGAGACTTGAGAGAGGTTCCGTCGTTACGTTTTCTAAACCCGCGGCCCATCGTGTGACCTGAATCTCCTTCATAGTCATAGGCTGCCATTCATAGTCAACCCAGTTGTTGTTCCAGTTTAGCGAGTAGCCGACCACAAAACCCAAGTTTACAATGAGTATGGCTAACAAGAATAGCCCCATGAGGTAGACAAGCCATCGTTTTCGACGCGCCATGCCTATTGTTCGTCGAATAACTCCGAACTGAAAAGAAGCCGCGATGGCCAAGAAGCTAAAGAAAACGGTGACAGCGATCAGGTAGTCGTTGGGCGTCGCAATGTTCATAGACCAATAGGGTGCATCGAAGATCGCCACCAGCACAGCTAGAGTGAGAATGAGGAATAGATCTCTCCCCCACGCATTCGTCTTGAGTTGAGCGAAATCGCGGACGAGCATCAAAATGAGTCTGAGGACTGCCACGAGTACGACCGCAGAGACGACGTTGAAGATGAGGGCGTACTGCACCTCCATAGTAGGCATCAACGCAACAAGTTCAGTTCCGGAAGCAGAAGCCAACGGGAGCTGAAAGACCCTCAGGACTTCGCCCCAGTTACCCAGCCCGCTCTGGAGCATCGTGACTACCATCGTCAGGTTGCCAAGGCCCGGTATCCCGTTCGCCGTCGCGATAATCCAGAAGGCGACAGCCCACTTTGCTATCTGCCAAAACAACCATGCAACCCTGCCAGGGCCGAGCGAGACTGCATCTTCCTCCCCTCTAACACGCGCGAATGCTCCTCCCAACGCAGAAAGCCCCTCAAAGAGATGGCTCCTTCTGGGAACCGGGTTGATGAAGAGAAGTGCGAGAACACCGGCGACGATGAATGTGTTATTGTGATAGAAGTTTATCGCGAACCAGTCGAGGCCTGCCTTGGAAGCATACATGGACTGGAAAACGACCCAGTCTAAGTAAACTGACAGCCCATAAACGGTCACACCAATGGAAACTAATGCTACAATAATCCAGCCGACCAACCCGAAAAGACGCGGAGGCGGCCCAGATCGTTCCATAGATTCCAACCTGCCGTTTACGAATACTTCGCTAGTATCAACTACTGGAACAACTATTCAAACCATCGCATCCTGGTATGTCGTAGATCCTTCAAGTGAAGCTTGGGAGCACTTCTCGCGCGAAAAGTTCCATTTTTGATTCGTCTCGAACCTTGGTTCCAAAGTTTAGCACATGGTAGCTTACGCCCGCATGATTGTACGCTTCGATTCGATTGGTTACTTCTTGAAGGTCACCGACCAGCGCCCATTCTTTCAGTTCATCAGTCTCACTATGTAGCGATTCCGCGATATTCTTTGCCATAGACTCGGCTTCGTTCTTGCTCTTGTCAACTATCACCATCAAATGGGACGCAACCTTAACTTGTTCAGATGCTCTTGCGAACTGCTTGCATGCTTTTGCCAAACGTGGAACGCCCTGTTTGTACTCCTCGACGGTGTAGTCTGTGGGGATCCAACAATCTCCGAATCGGGCCGCCCTAGTTATTGCTTGGAACCCATTACCCCCTATCCAAAGTTGTGGGCGAGACTTCTGTACAGGTTGGTACTCCATTTTCACTCCTGGTATGTCATAGAAATCTCCTTTGAAGTCAACTTTGCCAGTTTCCCAGGCTTGGCGGATTATTTGTAAGCATTCGTCTGTGACTTTGCCCCTATTCTCGAACGGGATCCCCGTAGCTTTGAACTCGTCTTCCCTCCATCCCACGCCGACCCCAAGAACAAAGCGGCCCTCTGATGTTCTATCCAGAGTCGATGTTAGTTTGGCAGTAATTAGTGGGTGGCGAACTGGAACGACGTAGATACACGTGCCTAACTTGACGCGGTGCGTAAACGCTGACGCATACGCTAGGGCAGGTAACGGCTCGACCGTATTCCGCGTGAGTCCATCCGCTAACCAAACCGAGTCAAAGCCCCACTCCTCGACCTTCCGGCAAAGTTCGCCGAATTTTTGAGGGCTCTCCGAAAACCCTGGCAGGTGTACTCCGAAACTAGTCAACTCTTTCACTACTTCCAGTATCTGCTAGATTCTTCCTTAAAGTCGTCCGCCTGCATCACAATCTAGGGATAGGTTGATACAAATGCAAGTCTGTGGCATAATGCGCAGGAGCGTAGCTGATTGGCTACTTGGCATGAGTTGAAGCCAGGCGATGAAGTAGAGCTGGAAATCAAAGAAACCTCCCGCTTAGGTGAAGGAGTAGGGCGCGTAAATGGCTGCATAGTCTTCGTAAAGAACGCAAAACCAGGGGACAAGATCAAGGCCCGAATAACAAGCTGCGCAGCACGCCACGCACACGCCGAAATCATAAGAAAGCTGTAGACCTGGCCCCACCCTTGATTGTGCAACCTAGCAGGTGGGAGTAACCCAACACAAGACAAAAGCGTCTACTTGGTAGAAATGCGGAATATTCGTCCTTTTTGATTTCTCCTCTAAACCATGTTAAATTCTGGTCTAAAGGCTCAGCTGTATAGGCTGAGAGCTAAGGCCAAGCCGAAAAACACGACCGTTAACCCAAGATTGATGATATACCATCGTGGCAACCATCTTCCTCGAAGGTAGTATCCCCCACCCCAAGAGGTCCAATCTTCAGGCTTAGGCCACGTACCAGCGAAATGGTACCAGGCAATGTCTTCTCCAACCGGGAGGTACGTCCACAATCCAAGACTTGACAGAACCCCTGAGACGTTCGTACTGAACACCAAAACCACCAAGGGTATCGCTGAAAACAAGCCGAACATGATGATATGGTAATTCGCGAAGTGGTTGAAAAATCGCAGCTTGAGATGCTCTGCGGGGGGAATGTAGCCGTGCTCGATGAAGCCATACAGATACGCGAACAGGAATCCTAGTAAGATCACGATCACGACTCTAAGAAAGGCTTCTAGCATCTAGCTTTCTCCTTGCAGCCTTCGCTACCATCGGCTGCTATTTTATTGCTGCCTTGAAATCGCTCGTCAACGTCAGGCCTTCAATCCGATTCCTTCAACGCTGATTCTTCCTGGTTCATTCAACGATCCTTCAATTTGGAACTTAACGCCCGCTAGAATCTCGGACACCTTGATGTTGGTCAGTGTGTGCGTCGTAATTGCCGAGACTTCAATTTCAGATCGTCCTTCGGCCACAGCCAGGTATGGAATGATCATGTCACCCATATGCCGGTCTAGGGCGGCTTTGGAATCGAATTCTTTGAGCAATTTACTTGCGGCTTCGTCGCCTACTCGTTCTGCAGGCTTTCCTCTTTCACCAATGCTATCGGCGCCGAGAATAGAACCGTTTGTGAATCTCATGGCTAGCGCTATGCCGCTTCCCGGAGCGAGGTGCGGGTCTTGGGTTGATGGATAGGTTTCAATGGCGATGTTTACCTCGTGAATACCCCTGACGCTCAACTTCTCCTTCGCAGCGTCTGCCTGTCTCTGCGCGACATGGCTGGGAAGTTTCACGCAGTGACTAATGCCTTTCACATCTGTCCCAACACCGCGTTCAAGAAGGTTAACTGCATTCAAGGTTCTGGGCGGGTCAACCAACATCGTTACGCGGCCGCCCCCCTTCGGATAATGTCCCCTTCGGTGAACCGTCAAAGTTGCTCCGTAACCCATCAACTGTAGTACCGGAAGCTCGACGAGTCGAACATAGTCGACCGTTGGGCTCCAAGGCACGTCGGTTCCTCCGATCAGCTCGAATTCAACTTGGCCCGGAGCGTAGGCGGCTGAGGGCATCACAGCCTGCAGGATTAACGGAACGCTACCAGCTGTTCCCACGTTGAAACTAAACCGGCCCGCTACATGACCGCGAGGCCTGAACATCAACTCCTTAGAACCTGGAAAAAGGCCCTCGGTTTCAGCACCTGCGACAGCTGCAACTGCTCGAACCGCCGTGACATGTTGAGCCTGTAATCCCGGGTTAGGCCGTTTATCTCGAATCTTCGTGATTCTGACCTCCTTATTCGTGAGAGCGGCCAGGGCAACGGTTGTGCGAACAATCTGGCCTCCACCTTCAAGCATATCACCGGCAATTTCGATCAATAGTCCGCGGCCTCCGTGCGCTCACTAGGATCGCTTCTTCACGAAAAAGAGTATTCTTTTCTATTGCTGATTCCAAAAACCTTGAAAAATCAATTGGGAAAGTATTGGCTGAGGCGGGGCTGAAACATCTCGTTACGAATGAGCACACTATTCCCAATCCAAGTTTTCTGCGGGATTATGAAATTGCTGCAAGCGTATTCTAGTGCTTGCTGGAAGCTGTCGAAGGTTGCGGGTTGTGTTCTGAGGGCGGCGCGTACGCTCTCCCTTACATTCCAGACGCCGACGGGAAGGATGTAGCCCGGTCGTGCTTCTCGGAGAACTAGGACTGCAGCTTGCCGCTGCACCTTCTCGAGTGCCTCAGCCGCGGCCAACCTGCATGAGTAGTAACAGCCTCCAATAGAGGCGTAGGTTGTCCTCCCCTCGTAAGCTTCATGATCCCCCATGATTGCGGGCACTGTTCCGTTCTCGTTCCACGCCGTTCCCGGGAACCAAGCTTCGATTGACTCGTACTCCCAATGTCTGGGCGACATTATAACTTCGTACACGTTATCGAGGTACCGGTAGGTGTAGACCTGGTACTTGTCGATGGATGGATAATTTTTGACCGCTTGAAGCAACCGTTTTGAGAGTGTGTCGTCGACGGCTGTGATGCTCCAGCGGGTTGGAACAATCTTCCTTTGCTTCTGTACGCCCAACATGCCGAGGCTTAAGGTGCGCTGTATCCGCGAAACCTCAATCCCATCCCTGTAAAGATCGAACATGCCATCCACAGCCAACTCATCCCCGTCATAATACACGGCCTCAAGCCGCCGCTCACCGGTGCTCGGTGAGACCTGTAATTTTTCAATTAACGCCGAAGGTCCGAACGGCTGCGTTTCGTCACTTAGGGTCACAGCCATCCTCGGTTTTTTACGAAACTTCGCATCAACATCAACCGATGCAGATGAAAGTGCTAGGTCGTGTAGGTCGAGCAAGTACGAGTTAGGGTCAACGGCATCGTGGACATCTAGCAACGATTTGCCGCGAATCAAACTGAACCTGAAGTCAATAATTGTTTGTATATCTTTGCCGAGCCAAAGTTCAGGGGTATCAAGAAGACGCGTGTCCCCTTTAGTTGGTGGAATTAATGGGCCAACGTAAATTCTTGGGTAACCAACATGGCCAACAAAAGCACCAGGGGGGCTCGACCCGTCAATCTCTGCCTTGCCCAAATTCGGGAGATGCCTAATCAGCAATTCCGCTTTTGATAAAATCGGGCAGGATGCTTTGCCGCAAAGCATGCGACTGCCGCGGCACTGCAAGCACATCGTGGAGGATGTTGTTGTGACGAAGGTAAGGGATTCATGGTTCTGTGCTGGGTCTAGGCCTGTTCTCTTCTGAATCCACTCAAGGTCTTGCAGTGAACCCAAGCCCATCAATACCAGGGGAGACTGATGGGACTATGTAATCAGGCAGAGAGGCTAATGAAACTAATCGTCCACCGCCGGCCCACAATTTATCTACATACCGAAACATACGGTGGGATAGTGGTGTGTGCGAGATGATTCGAATCACGTCCCAACGGAAGGACGGCGTCTGGTTCAGTTTGGCTGTGAATGAGAGGGATGAATTGGTGGCGTGCGCATTCTCGGACAGAAGCAAGAATGATGCTGAGGAATCAGTTATGGGTACGATTCCGCGATCTCAAATTGAAACCGCCGGTTCGGTCGACCCGAGCATATTCGAAGAGATCTACAGAGCATACTCTGGGAAAAGTACCGGGCAGCTCAAGTCCTTTGATTTGTCGAAGGTTTCTGAGTTCAGGAGAAAGGTCTACTCTCTCCTCCAGGCGATTCCTAGCGGCAAGGTGGCAACATATGGTGCCTTGGCGAAGAAGGTTGGCGGGAAGCGTTACGCTCGTGCAGTTGGGACTGCTGTGGCCACTAATCCAATATCACTAATCATTCCATGTCACAGAGTCGTACCAGCCTCGTTGAAGGTTGGAAATTATGGTATGCCTGGACGAAAACCTTCTGAAGGCGGCTATGTCAAGCGCGGATTACTCGAACGTGAAGGTGTAGTATTTAGCGGCGAAAAGGTTTCTGCAGAATCACTTTGGAAACCTGAGTGAAGATAAGAGTAGAGATCACGTTTCACTAAACGATTAGACCCGGAACTGTCTAGACTAAACATCTCATCACAGACTCGCGAACGCGGCGGTGGGTGAGAGCGTTCTCTTAATAGGCGGTTGAAGGCATGGAACGGAACAAACTCAGGATAGCTGAAACTTGGACAAACAACGCGGGTTGTTGATAGGGCGCTTTCAACCCTTCCACTTAGGCCACCTACACTGCGTCCAATACATACTGAATAAAATGTCCGAAGCTATCATTGTGATAGGGAGCGCCCAGTTCAGCCACACGTTACATAACCCCTTCACTGCTGGGGAACGGGTTACGATGATTCGCCTCGCCTTAGATGAGGTTAAGATTGAGCCATCCAAGTATTACCTGATCCCAGTCCGTGACCTTCGAATACACGACCTCTGGGTTTCACACCTCGTCTCCCAAACGCCTCGCTTCGAAGTTGTTTTCTCTAACGAACCTGTCACCTCACGCCTCTTCAAAGAAGCCGGCTTCCGCGTCGAACCTATACCCTTCTACGACCGGGAAACTTACTCGTCAACTGAAATACGCGAACGTGTAGTCAACGGCGAAAGTTGGGAGAAACTCGTACCTGCCTCGGTCGCAGCCTACATCAAGACCATATTTGGCGATGAAAGATTGAAGGAACTCGCGTTAAGCGACGAGCCTAAACACCACCGACGTGAACAACACTCCCAATTCTAACGCGAACCCTACTCGCCGCGCTAGCCTCTCGGCTGGCTATTTCGAGGAACCCATGGCTCCCGAAGAGGATTCCAAACTCTTTCCTCTTAAGGTCTGAATAGGTTCGGACAAAGCGTGCTGGAATCCGCTTCTTCTTGAATTTGAGCGAAACCTTATCCCCGAACCTTAGCTCCAACTTTTCGATGTGATTTGAGACATTGGTCACGATGTTTCCGAAGCCATCAATGTGAAATACTTCGCAAGTAATTGTCTTGCCATCGAACGTGGGTTGGGAATAGGATGGTCGCACGTAATCGGAAATCTCAGGCCCACATTCCTTCGGCATCTTCCCGCAAGCTAAGTGTGCGGCGGTTGGAGCGAAAATATCCCTTCCGTGAAATGTTGCGGAAATTTCATCTCGCATGAAGGAACGATTAGTTAACTCATAAACGTGAAGAATACGTTCCCGCTGCGCAGCGGGAACCAGCAACCCGTTGTCCGGGCCGACATAAATAGCGCGCCGTGACTGCACTACGATTGCACGACGACTGCTCCCCACACCAGGGTCAACCACTCCAACGTGAATCGTCCCGGATGGAAAATAAGAAGCGGCCCCAGCCAAAAGGAAGGCTCCCAATCGAACGTCGAACTTCTGAACTTGATGTGTGAGGTCTATTATTCTAGTTTCAGGGCAAATTGAAAGAATAACTGCCTTCATCTCGCCGACAAAAGGATCTAACCACCCATAATCAGTGAGCAGACTGATCAATGGCACTGCGACTCACAATCCTTCAGTCGATTGGTTCAAGGTATGTTTCTTTCGAACACGAGGCAGTGACGTCCCCAATGCTCTCTCCTGAATCCGAGTTCCTCAGCGGTTCTCATCTGGTATCGGTTATACGGAATATACGCGCGCATTGCTTGGGCTCTAAATGCTTTTGCTGCATTCTTAGAACGCCTAAATGAATCGGTTACTTTGCCAGTGAGTAGACTCAAACTCGTCGCACGCTCGCCGAAGATTTTCTTCGGCGGCGTTAGAATAAACGCCGTTCCTCCCATCGTATAGACTTCTCCTCTTCGAAAGATCATCTTGAGGAGACGTTTGTTTGCTTTAACGAAGCGCCGATTGTAAGGCAAATATCCATTCATCTGAGAGAGGTATTCTGAATGAAGAACGGCGTCAAGTTGAGTTTCCGACAATCGGCCACAAGGGGGGATGGATGGGTTCTTACCGGCCGTTTTGAAATGGTAGGAAATATGGGCGGCTTCACACACTTGTTTGAATTCGCCTTTCCTGATTGCCATTATTGAAGGGGTATTTCTAGAGGAAGCCACCAACCTAAGGGTTGTTATTCCTCCTTTCTTGGCGTGAGCAGCTATCTGCTCTTGAAGGAAGACCGCAACGCCTCTTCGGCGCCAGTCTGGGTCTGTGCGTGCCATGCCTAACCAGCCGCTTCCGTCTATGCATTTCTCAAAATTTGTCATGCCAACAAGTTCAGAATTGTTCCATGCAAGAAAGAGACCTCCACATTCAATTGTCTCCCTAAGAATAGAGGGCACATAGTCTGAAGGACCGGCCGCACGCCTGCAGAGCTTTGCGACTAGTTGAAAGTCGGATGGCCTAGCGACTCTGGCTGTGAGTTGCAAGTGTGGTAGCTTCATCGATTTGCAATCGCGCCTGTGCGCACCCATAGCTACTTAGTCAGTTCATTGCGACATGGACGAAGACTTTCGCGTCATCGACTATGTTGTCGATCTTGCAGTATTCATTCGGTTGGTGGGCCATATCTTCTAGTGTGGACCAGACGGCGGTTTGGATTCCCTTGCGCCTGAAATACAATCCCACGGTTCCACCGCCAATGCCGATAGGTTTTGCATCTATGCCGCGCATCACCTTGAGTGCAGCCTTCAATTTCTGAACAATTTCGCTGTCGGCTGGGGTTGGATTAGTATTATCTTCGTGTTGTATCTGGTAAATCTCAATCGTTGCTCCTGTTTCTTTTTGAACTTTGGACTTCAAGGATTCGATGTCTTCCATCACCGTCTTTAGGGGATATTTGGGAAGTACCCGGCAGTCAAAGTATTGCACGTCGAGGCCTGGGACAGTGTTCACGTTATCCACATTCGCTTCGTGTTTCGTGGGTTCGAAAGTTGAAACTGGTGGTTCGAACAATGGGTCGGTTGCAGTATACTTTGCGTGGAGCATTTCGTCCATTTGGAGAGCTAGTTTCATTCCGATTCTGCTTGCGTTAAGCCCTTTCTCAGGGGTGCTTCCGTGAACTTGCCGGCCTTTCGTAGTAATCCTCAACCACAAAATGCTCTTCTCTGCGACTTCGATCTGAGAACCGTCCGGGCTTCCCGTATCTGGAACGATGGCTACATCTGTAGGTTTGAACACGTTCTTCTCTATGAGCGGAATGACGCCGTATTTGCTGCCCGACTCTTCGTCGGACACAAAGGCAACTCCGAGGTTGATTCTAGGTTTAAGGCCCAGTTCCTTCAACACCTTCACAGAGAACAAAATAGAGCCAATGGCTTGACCGTTATCCTCAGAACCCCTCCCGAATATTTTGCCGTCCTTTATGACTGGGTCATAGGGGTCTGTTGCCCAGAGATCCCGGGCGCCCTCGGGAACGGTGTCTAAGTGTGCAGCCAACCAGAGAGTTCTACTCTTGTCTTGTCCTTCAAGGATTGTGGTCAGGTTTATGCGGACACCCTCCGGCACTCGCTTATCTTGAAAATCATGGCGCGTCACCTTGAACCCTAGGTCTTCCAGCCACTTCTTGACGAAGAGCGCCCGTTGATACTCGCCTTTGCCACCGCCATCCGGATTTACGGCTTTAATCTTCAGCATCTCTACCATGAAACGTTCGATGTCATTACGGGATCTCTCAATCCGACCTAAAGCGTCATCGACACTTGGCAAATCAAAGAACTCCAGAGCAATTGGGGGCGTGAGTTGGTGCTCGACTGATAAATTCTTCTCCCGTTAAGCTTTCATAGGAAGCTATGCGAAAACGCGACTTGAGTTGTTCTGTTCAGGTTTGTCTGAAAAATCAGCTGCTTGCGGCATCTTTCTAAGAGAATTCTTCACCGTTGACAGATTAGTTCTTGGGAGAAGATTACCCGCGATTGCTTCCTAACGAAATACGCCTGTCGGGCGTTCGAACACCGACGCAGTAATAGAGCCAAGCTGGGCGAGCGTACCCCCCTTGTAGGCGGCCCCCAAACGCCCCGTCCCCCAAGAGACCGTTCAAATAGAATGCGCACTAATGCAGCAAGGAGGTGGCTGCTCGACGGATACCTTTGACCTTGAGTCGCTCAAAGCGCGTCTTCGAAGAGAGGGGGCGATTCCTGAATCGGATAAGGGACACCCCGAAGCGGCCGTTGCAATCATCATCAACCCTAAGGATCGAAGAGGTTCAATCCTTCTCATCAAGAGAACTGAACGGGTAGGGGACCCATGGTCAGGCCAGATAGCTTTTCCCGGCGGCCACAAAGCCTCAAGCGACCGAAACTTCTTAGAAACAGCGATCCGGGAGGCACATGAAGAAGTCGGAATCGACCTGCGAGAGCATGAACTCCTTGGGCAACTCCCACTAGTGTACGCCCGCACGCGCCAAGTCCAAGTTGCCCCCTTTATCTTCCAATTGAAGACAAGTGTGATCCTTAAATCGAATGAAGAGGTGGCAGAGAAATTCTGGGTACCTCTCAGCATCTTGGACGTGAGCGAAGTCGAGAGAACCGAAGTAAAGGTCGAGGAGGGAAAACTGAGTGTTGACGGCTACATTTACGGCGGAAACACAGTGTGGGGATTAACTTTTAGAATAATAAACATCTTACTTGACAGAAAGGAAACTAGCACGCTGTAATGATTTTGACGCATCGAATCTACTTGTTAGACATTACCTCAGAAATGTCATCGAGTTCAACGCGTCAGAACCCTTCGATTGGGTGGTCTAACCTCATTCTTGAAATTCTTCGCTCCACTATCACTTTATGAAACTCAGCCAGTTCCAGCATCTTGCGGTTGAGAGGCGTAGGTAAATCGATCGGTTTTCTCAGTGGCCGAATCATTTGCGCGTGGTTTCAGCCAACTCTTGTAGCAGCGCTGCGTGGCGGTGTTCGTCCGCCATAATTTTGTTAAAGGCTTTGCGTATCGATGTTAGCATTCGAATGTGGTTCTTGGAGTCGTCTATAATTCCCTTGAGAGTGGTTTTGACTTTTCTATTCTTGCTTTCCTTGGCTAACTTCGTGTAGCTTTCGACGATGTCCTCTTCGACGGCTAGCCAGTACGATATGTTCTCGTCTATGACGCCGTGGTAACCTGACTCCACATCCTTCTCGGCTTTGACTGCTTCGTCGAGGCTTTCCACATCTTTGATTATCCGTTCTCTTCCCACTTCACTCATTATAGATCACCATGAGAAACCGGTTAGAAGCCCATTAACAGCATTTGCTGCTGGTTGGTAGAAAAGGTTCGGGTAGAGGCCCGTAATCAAACTGAGGGCGATTAATACAATGCATGGAATCAGCAGTAGCTTCGGTATTTTGGTCGCCCCGTTTCCGTTCAGGTGACTGCTCGGTTCTGCGAAAGCGATGGTTCGAATTATTCGGAAGTAGTACGCTATCGAGATGAGTAAGTTGAGCAGCATTAACACGACCGCCGCATCTAGGACAATCGAGCCGACGGCTAGGCTTGAGAGAACTATCAGCAGTTCGCTCCAGAATAAGCCGAAGGGTGGGACGCCAGTCATAGCTAGCGCGCTGAGCCCGAAAAGCGCTGCAAGTATCGGGCTTTTCCTTCCCAACCCGGCCATCTCAGTCAAGCTTCTGGTGCCAATTTGGTAGGTAACGATTCCTGCGAGGAGGAATAACATCCCCTTCAGGAGTGCGTGGTTCCAGATGTGGAATATGCTCGCTGAGAACCCCGCTGGGGTTAGGGTCGCGATTCCTAGTAATATGTAGCCGACTTGCGCTATACTCGAATAGGCTAGTAACCGTTTCAAATCGTCCTGCTGTAATGCTGACAGGTTGCCGACGAACATTGTTGCGACCGCAGCGGCCGCAATTATCGGCTGAGCCAGAATCACGTAAGCTGGCAGAATTAGAATCGGGCCAAGAAGGCGAATGAAGGCGAAACTTCCAACTTCAATGATAATCCCAGACAGTAGAGCGCTCATAGGGCTAGGGGCTGCAGGATGAGCGTCAGGTAACCACATGTGTAACGGCGCAATAGCAGCTTCAACTCCGAACCCCATGAAAACGAGAACGAGGGCCAACGTTCCAGTCGAAGTCGGTGTGGCGAAGCCTTTCACGAAGCTCTCAATGTTCAAGGTACCTGTTAGGCCGTATATGAGCGCAATTCCGTAAAGGGCTGTGAGGCTTCCTATTCCGCTCATCAGTAAGTACTTCACTGTAGCCTCGATAGCTTCCCAACTGTGCTTGTAGAAGGCTACCAGGCCATATGCGGCGACACTCATACCCTCCCAACCTATGAAGAAAGTGAGCAGGTCGCCTGAGACTGTGACCGCGTATATGCTGAGGTAGAGCAGAAGAATTAGAGATTGAAAGAGGGCTGAGCTACCCTCCTTCGAAAGGTATGCAATAGAGTACAGGCTGATTAGAACACAGAGCAACAGTGCAATTGAGGATATGTAAACGCCTAGCAGAGTTATCGTGAAGGTTGTAGCTAACAGGCTCGGTTCAAGGCTTATCACAATAGGCTTACCCGTCGCTAACACAGTTGCAGCCTGTTGCCAGTTGCTAAACGCGATTAGGGAGAGGGCACCGATGGCTATTACGCCACCAATAGCGGAGCGATGTTTCGTTCTGTTCTTGAAGATCAAGTCTAGGATGAGTATGCCGAATGCGCCAAAGAAGCCCGGGGCGAAAGTTGAGAATAGTGTTATCCAATCGTTCATAGGTACAGCACCACCCAGATCGCGAGCAGCACTAGGATTGCTAGCATGGGCCAGAGATTCTTAGCCAAGATTCCAGTCTGAATTTCCCTAACCGTGCTCGAAATCTTCGATAGCGGATTGACGAAGACTCTTTGGTAAAGGGCGTCAAAACCATAGCCAGTCAGCATGATTTGCCTCAATGTCCCGAGGCTGGGGTGTTGCTTAAGGAAGGTTGATGGGTCAGGTTTGTGCAGGTAGAACGCAAAGTAGGATGGCGTCAGCCCAATCAAAATCGCAAGAATAGAGGCGGCGATGATTGGTAACTCGAATGTCAGGTTCTCCGTTATACCGAGTAAGTTCGCAGCTGGGCCTTCTGTAAAGCCCAACACGAGTACGCAAGCGCTCAGGATGAGGAGCGGTATCGTCATGGTTTTCGGCGATTCGTGAATGTTCTTCTCTTGCGCCATTTTGCTCTCAGGCCCGAAGAACACTTTGAAGAGCGCACGGAACATGTAGAATGATGTGAGCACTGTAACAACTAGAATGAGCATGGCCTGTATGTTCTGGCCAGCCAAAGATAGTTCAGTTACGATGAGGTCTTTGCTCCAGAAACCAACGAACGGCGGGACACCAGCTAGGGCCAGTGTTGAGAATAGAAATGCTAGGAAAGTGATGGGCATACGCTTTCGTAGGCCGCCCATTTCCTCCATGTTACGAGTCCCGAGAACGTGAATGATCGACCCCGCTGCCAAGAATCCAAGTGCTTTGAAGAAGCCTTGGCTCATCAAATGGAATTGGGAGGCAAACCATCCGCCTGCCGTCCCCGTTCCGAGTGCTGCAAACATTATGCCCAATTGGCTGATTGTTGAGTAAGCTAGGACTCGTTTTATGTCCGTGGTAACAGTGGCTATGCTAGCGGCTAGCAGGGCTGAGATTATGCCAACCCAGCCCACGGCGGAGAGCCATGTTTGACTGGTGGAGAAGATCGGGTATGTTCTAGCGACCAAGTAAACGCCTGCGTTTACCATTGTAGCAGCATGAATCAGGGCGCTAACTGTGGTTGGTCCTTCCATTGCGTCGGGTAGCCAAACGTGGAGCGGCACCTGCGCGGACTTACCCATCGCGCCGACGAGGACCAGTATTCCTGTCGCCGTAAGGATTGACGCGGGGATGAACCCCTGTGAGGCTAGTGTGCTCAGTTTCTGGAAGTCTACGCTCCCCGTTGTGACGTAGAGCCAGACAAACCCGATTAGCAATGCCGCGTCCCCGACCCTTGTGACAATGAAGGCCTTGAGGCCAGCACGAACTGCTTCCGGCCGGTCATACCAGAAGGCTATCAGGAACGCGGAGCATATGCCTACTATTTCCCAGAAGATGTAGAGCTGGAGAAAGTTTCCGGCAAGGACTAGGCCAGTCATGGCGCCAATGAAGAGTTGAACGAGCGAATAGTATCTGGGTAGGCCTTTCTCATGCCCCATGTAGCCCTGTGAATAAACAACAATCAAGAAACCAAGTGAATTCACTACTACCGCTAAGAAAGCTGCTAAACCATCTACGTGCACTGTCACCTTGAAACCGTAGGCTGACAGCCATGAAAACGATGAATCAATTATCCCACCATTTTGCACTTCGAGCAGCAGATCTACTGCCAATAGAGATGTGAGGCCGGTTATTGTTGCGGCGAACCAGTTTCTTACTTTAGGCCAGCGTGATAAGCCTAGGGTGAAGGGTATCGCTATGAAGGGTAGGGCCCAAACGAGCCATTCTGCGTATAGAGTGGTCAGTGCGCGAGCCTCCTAATTTCCCATGGGTTAAGGGTTCCGTATCTTCGGAAGACTAGAATGACGAGCGACAGCGCGAGGGCTTCTACACTTGCGCCGATTGAGATTGAAATTATCACCAGCGAGGTCGAGAATAGTGTAACTTGGCCGTTAACTAGGCCGCCGGCGAATAGCGCAAGGTTGACTCCCCAAATCATCACCTGGAAGCCCATGATCATTTTGACAAGGTTCTTCGTGGTGGCGATTGTTCCGAACCCTGAAACGAAGAGTAGGGCTGCGAAGACTTGTAGGAGCTGCTGCTCGTTCACTTCTCTGGGCCTCCTTCTCGGGAGAACATGTTCATCACGCCAAGCATAGCGGCGGCTACGAGAATCACGACTAGTAGCAGATCCCAGGATCGTAGAGCCCACAGAAAACTGAGTGGGTCGTTAGGTTGAATCGCTAGGCCGAGGAGTTGAGTTCGCTCATCCAACCTGACCGGGAATGGTTGGAAGTTCGAGACTATGATAACGAGGGGTATAGCGGCGAGAACCGCGAGAATCATTCCTGTGAGGTTTTCTTTTCCAATTTTGTCGCTGAGTGCTTGCCCTCCAACAATCATCAGTATGACCATGAAGAGCACTGAGACGGCTCCAGCGAAGGTTATGATGTGGAATAGGCCTGCGAAGGTTGCGCCATAGCTTATGAGTAGTAGGCCGAAGACTATGCTCGAGTAAAAGAGCAGGATTAGAGACCAAACCAATTTGCGCACCATTAAGGCAACGATGGTGACACCCACCAACATTGTGCCCAGAATGAAGGTTACATCAAAACTCATTTTGCGAGAGCCTTCCTCATCACCAAGTCTTCCTTGTGTGGCGTAGCTAACTCGAACTGCTTAGTCATCTCAAGTGCGTTGAAAGCGCAGTTGTCGACGCATTCACCGCAGAAAATGCAAGTGGCCAGGTTGAACTCTGGGCGTTTGACTGGAAGCACGCGGTCGCCAACCTTGCGGGTCCCAAAGTCAACCATTGTGATAACGCTGGCAGGGCAGACCATTGCGCAGACCTGGCAGCCCGTGCATTTGGCTGGGTCTATGTCCAGCTTGCCACGGAACCGTTGCGGCAGGTTCACTTTCTCGTATGGGTAGACTTGAGTACCTGGTTTCTCAATTAGTGTGCGGAACATTTCAGGTATGGCGGCACCTGTCTTTCTACGCGGCAAGAGGAATCCCTCCTTGAATTAGAACCAGGACTAGTGCGAGCTGTGCAAGGCTGACCGGTGTTAGTACTTTCCAGAAGAGTTCGGTCGCTTGCGCGATTTTTACGCGTGCTAACGCAGTCTTCAGGACGAATATCAAGAATCCGACTGCCAGAAGTTTAAGCATGAAATAGATGAAGTATTGGAACGGTGCTGGGATAGCGGTCCCCATCTCTGGGCCGAGGGGCCCGCCGAGAAAAAGCGACACCGCGAGTGCGGAACCGAATACGTAACCTACTTCCTTCGTGAGTTTAAGGAACGCAAGTGCGCGGCCGGAGAATTCTGTGAGCCAGCCGGCCACGATTTCTGTCTTGGCGCTGGGAATATCGAAGGGAGGTTTCTCAAGCTCCGCCATGAGGGCTATGACGTATACTCCGAAGGCGAATGGCATCACGAAAACATTCCAGAGCCCGGTTTGAGATGCCACGATTCCCTCCACGGATAGGCTTCGTGAGTAGATTGCAGCGGTAACTATGGCTAGGACTAATGGAATTTCGTAGCTCACGTATTGTAGAACCAGCCTTCCCGTGGCGATCGTGGTAAAGCTGCTGGCGGAAGAATAGCTGAGAACCGCGACTACGAACGCCGCAAAGGCCAACAGAAACAGTATGACGAGCAAGTCAAAATCGAAACCTGCGGTCGGTGTCAACGCAATTATCGGAATGAACAGCATCGAAAGCAAAGGCGCGAGAAAGTACAATGCTGGGGCGAATAGGAAAATCACCTTATCTGCGTGGGAGGGGATTATTTCCTCCTTGAAGAGAAGCTTCAGAAAGTCGGCGAGCGGTTGAAGTATTCCGGATGGCCCCGTGATCTTTGGGCCTATTCGGCCTTGCATACGGGCTGCGGTTTTTCTGTCAAGCCAGTCGAAAATAAAACCCATTGCTATCGTGAAAAGTACGCCTGGAAATATTATGGCTTCTAGGATCTCTGTAACAGTCACTTCTTAGCCCTCTCTGGGAAGTAGTGATTGATTCCGTATTGTCTCAGTTCCTCACCTGACCATGTCCACTGGCGGTTCGTCTCAGTGTCTAAGAAGGACATCCTATCCATGCAGCCGAAACAAGGGTCGATTGCTGTGAGGACTATTGGTACGTCTGCGATTGTCTGTCCTTTCAGAATCTCCAGAGCTGCAGGGAGGTTAGCTAGGGTAGGAGTCCTGACTTTAACGCGTTCGGGGGTTCTTCCGCCGCCGGACTTGACGTAATAGAAAATCTCGCCCCTTGGGGCTTCGCAATGCGTTGAATGTTCTCCCGCTGGAATTATGGGTGGAATCTTAACCCTGATTGGACCATCCGGTAGATGCTGAACGGCGTAGCTGATCATGTTTGCTGAGGCTACGAGTTCGTCCAGGCGTAGTTGGAGGAGCGCGTGGACGTCGGCCTCATTTCTAATGATGATGTCGAAGGGTACTTCATCATAGGCCGCGTAGGGGTCGTTCAACCGAACATCTTTTTGTAGCCCCACATAACGGGCCATCGGTCCGACAACGCACAGTTTTTCGGCAGTGTCCTGGCTTAGCTTTCCAACTTTCTCTGTTCGTTCCAGCATCGTTTCTTCAGTGTCAATGATTTCCTTGTAATACCGCGCCCGGTCTACGAGGAATTTCATGCGCTCGACAATTCTATCTTCCATGCCTTCGGGCATGTCACGCCTGACGCCTACGAAGGCGTTCATTGATTTGTGAACTCGATTGCCTGAGATAGCTTCCACTAGGTCGAGGACCACCTCGCGGTCGCGCCACACCCACATGAATAACGTTTCGAACCCCGCCCAGTGGCCCATTAGGCCGACCCAGAGCAGGTGGCTGTGAATCCTTTCCATCTCCGCTATAATTAGCCGGATGAATTTGGCTCGTCGCGGAACTTCGTAGATTGTTAGGCCTTCCACGGCTTGGCCATAGGCTAGACTGTGAACGAAGCTGCAGATACCGCATGTCCTCTCGAACATGTACATGTTCTGCACCCAAGGCCGCGTTTCAGCTGCTTTCTCAAGCCCCCTGTGAACGTACCCGATTCTCGGTATGACCTGTACAATTCTTTCGCCTTCGAGAATCAGCTTGAAGTATTCAGGCTCTTTTAGCGCAGGATGAATAGGCCCAAATGGAACAAGGTTTTCGGTTGAGTATTTCATTAGACCCGCAGATTCTTCCCGTTGCTTGGGTTGTGTGGGCTCAGCGCTCATTTGCTTTCAACCTCCAAATGCAGCCTTTTGCGAATCTCAGCGGGTTTCGAGCTTTTCAGAAGCGGCGGTGGCAGGTCCGCTGGCCAAGTGTCCGGGAGGAGCAGTTTCCTGTCCATCCATGGATTGCCTTCGAAGTTGGCTCCGAACATATCGTGAATTTCCATCTCGTAGAGTATTGCGCCTGGGATGATGTCCACTATTGAGACCGCGGTTGGCTGGGTCTTCGGGACGAATGTTTTCACGTCGATCATATCCTTGTCCCTGGAGAAGTGGTAGATGATTCCAATGTTCTGGCCGAGGTCGAGGCCTGTCATTGTTGAGAGATGGCTAACGCGCAGATCGTTAACTAGGTTCGAGATGAAACCCTTGATCTTCCCCTGGTCGACTTCAACAGCGACCTCGCCTTTCCTCAGAACCGTAAATTTGCCATTAGCGGTCTCGGCGTGTTTCTTGAGTTGTTGAAGCAAAACTTCGCTCATTTCACTTCCCCCAAAAGCTTCAGGACTCCGTACATAATGGCCTCAGGGCGGGGTGGGCATCCAGGGATGAACATATCGACTGGTATGACATCTTGAACTCCTTGGCCGACATTGTAGCAGCCTTTGAATACGCCACCCGCGGCTGCGCAGGCTCCTATGGCAATCACATGTTTCGGTTCGGGTATTTGTTCGTAGACTCGCTTCAATCTGTCTTTGGTCTGCGCGTTTACAGTTCCGGTAACCATGAGAACGTCTGCATGCCTTGGGCTAGGTACCAAGACGGCTCCGAACCTTTCAATGTCGTAGCGTGGTGTGAGACTAGCGACAAGTTCGATGTCGCATCCGTTGCATGAGGAGGCATTTATGTGGTAGACCCAAGGGGAACGTTTCCTCGCCCATGTTGTTATTTGTTCAAGCAAGCTCCGCGCCTCCAGTTCCCACGAACCAAAGCATCATAACGAAAAGTGAGAAACCTCCCGCCAAAGCGAATAGGAGCGGCCAGAGGAACCCTCGGGCAGCGATCGAACTTGCGAGAAGTAACCCGATTACTTCGAATGCCACGAAGAGAGCCGCGTAAACGAATAGCTCGGAGTGGTATTTTCCACGCTCGGGCGGAAGTTCTTCTCCCCCTGCAAAGGCATCATATTTCGGTCCGGTACCCGTGCTAACCTTACCTAGCTTTCCCGCAACAAAGTAGAAGATGAGCACGAAGACTACGACCGATAAAATCACCGTAGCAAGGTCAAGGCTAATCAGCAATCGATTCGCCTCCCTCTATCAAACTTCTCGTGATTAACTCTGAAACGTTCGTGGCTGTGAGTTGAATCTCCTGGGACAGGCTCACATCAAACCCTGTCTGTTTGGGCTGGATTGCTAGAACCCAGACTTTGCTCTCTGAGAGAAATCGCTCTGCCAGAACCTTCAGCGGAATGCCATGTGTTGTGAAGAACGGATAACTTGTCTCTGCGACAGACAGCAGGCTTGCTTCACCAGGGCGCAGCCCCATCTCGCAGGCATCGATGAATACCACATGCCTTAGGCCGAGCTTGGCCAGATTTCCAATAAGTGCTTCCACCGAGTCTTCTGCGTCGAAGAGATAGGCTCCCTCAGGCAACGCTCCGTCCGTTCCTTCCATGATGGCCTTAACGGTGTAGCTGCCAACATAATCGTCCGCGCGCATTGGGTGACCAACGCCGACTATTGCAAGCCTTGATTCCGACGAACAAGAGGTCAGAAGTTCGATCAGTTGAATTTGCCATTTTTCAGTCGAGGCCGTCCGCTCTTGTTGCTGCCCTAGCGTAGCCAAGATCAAGCGAACCTCAAACTGGCCACTGCGTTTGAACCTACTTAAGAGGTCAGCATAGTTCTCGTGGCTGAAAAGAAGCTTTTTCGAGTAAAAGTAGAGAAAATATATTCGATTCTGATTTCCTCGAATTATGCATACAATCCTAGAATCTCCATCACTCACTTTCAAGGCGAAACCACTTATTTGAGGTTCATATCAAGGTTGAAACGACGCCAGAATGCGCTGTGAAGAGTGAAATGCCAAGCGAAATCAGCAACGTCACCTTCGTAAACCGGATATTCCAAAACCTCGACCAAGCAAACCGGGCAGAAATCGAAGCACTATACCACGATATCATGGGTGCCGCAGTAATTCTCCCATCAGGCGAAGGACGGTCCAAGGGCGCGCTCAGCATCGCTTGCAGTGAAATGGCTAAGATGCGTGGCGGAAAACTCGTTCTCGACCGTGGAGACATTGGATTCCCAGGACGAAACCTCATCGAAGCTGCACCGATCCTGAGGCAGCGTTTTGGGCAAGTCTGTTTGCTGATCAACTCTGGTAGCGGAAAGTCGATGATGCCGCTTCTTGACGCCCAACATTTGGCCATGTATATTGCTCAGCACGGAAACCCACGCGATTTCCGCATCGACGCCATAACTTCAGACCGTGAGTCACCCATCGGGAAACTCGCGACTAAGTATGGTAATGTGCTCTTGCTAAAGGGACGGGAGCCCGACGAGGAACCCACTGAATCCAAGGAATTTCGGACGACGGGGATTCTTGAGGACTTGTTTATTTTGGGCACGGGTGTCCTCTTTCAATCCATTGCCGAAGCACTATACGAAAACGCTCCGGCAGACCGAGTAATAGTCCGTTCCAAAGAACTGTTTATGGAAATAGGGTCGCTTGTAGACGAGTTTGTTGCCTCAGATTTCTTCAAGTCACTTGTAGACGCCCTCGAACAGAGACACTCATGTTTCTTTGTTGGGCTGGGTAGCGGTAGAGAGGTCGCCCGTATGACGGCCGTGCGGGTTGGCCATGTGAAACGGGCCATGGGCGACCAGATTTACGTGGCTGGAGAATCCAATACGCCTGCACCACGCGCGGGTGACGTTCTAATTGTAATCTCACAGAGCGGCGAGACGGAGATAGTGGCCGGCTGGTGCAAGAACTTCAAACGGATGGGGGCCCTCGTCGCCTCTGTAGTGGGAAACCCGGACAGCACTATAGCCGCAACCTCCGACCTGTCCTTCACAATAAAGGGCAATAGTGGCGAGGGCAGGCCTAACAGTTTCTACGTGAAGGCCGCCTTCGCTCTTAGCCCGCTCCCGATATACTTGGTCGAGAAGGTTGCAGAACGAGGCCTAAGATTACCCGAATACATACTCAGATGGCATCATTCCGTCACATCTTGAGAAAATCCTTCCCGGCTGCGAAAATTTACACAGTTATTTGCCGAGTGCGTGAGTACATCGTCTGAGTCTTCACCGCAACCCTACTTCAAACTGTTGCCCTCATTTCAAGAATAGCTTACATTAGGTATGTGCTTTCCGAGGGCGCATGGCGACCAGTAGAATTCTGGTGTCAGTGATCCTTCCTACAACAAACCCTGCGAACACTATCGCGAGGTAATGTCAGTTATTCTACGGTTATTGTGCGAACGGGGCGAAATAGGCTCTCATAATACTCCCTCATCCACGGCAGTATCTCACGTCCCAGCAGGTTCAAGAATCGTTCCTCGATAGGGCTGGCGCTGTGGATGTAAACTCGGTCGAAGCCCATTTTCAGAAAATCACCCAGACGTGTGATGATGTCGTCGGAGTCAGTTGTTATGAGCCAGGACTCTTTGATTTTCCTTTCCTCCTCAGGACCAACGAGCGCCTGCAATTCCCTCGGGTCCCAAACGTGCTCCCGTTTTTCGCGTGGTATGGCAGTGGTTGCCCAGAACATTGCGGATTTGAGGGCTCGGTCATAATCAATGTCGTAGGCGACCTTGAATTCCATACTCTTACTGAGCTTAGCTGGGTCGCGGCCTACTTTCGCGGCAGCTTTCTCCATGGCGTTCACGATCTTCTTGAAGCGATCCAACCCTCTAGGGTTGGTGAGAATTCCATCGCTGAATTGGCCGGCGAGCCGGGCCACTCGCTCATTCGAAGTAGCCAAGTAAACTGGGATCTTGGTCTTGGGTTTCGTGTAGAGCTTGGCCTTGTTGAGTTGGTAATACTTCCCATCGTAAGTAAGAAAATCGCCTGTCCAGAGTTTCTGGATTATCTCAAGTGCTTCCTGCAGCCTTCCAACTTTTTCCTCAAACCCAGGCCACTTGAAACCCAGCGGCGTCTCGTTCATGGAGTGGCCGGTGCCCAAGGTTACGAAAATTCTTCCGGGGTAGAGGTTGTCGAGCGTTGCAAAGGCTTGCGCGACTAATGCAGGGTGGTATCGAAAGAGGGGAGTCGTGACAGCGGTCCCCACTTCAACCTTCCTAGTTTTCTCTGCAGCGGATGCGAGCCACACCCATGGGAATCCCGACTGACCGCCGGTGTCGCTCCAAGGGTGAAAATGGTCACTAGTGACTATCATGTCGAAGCCAACAACTTCAGCGTGGACCGCGTACTGCAACAGGCGTTCCGGGTCGTACTGTTCCTGCGCAGCCCAATACCCGAGCCGAAGCGTGGCCACCAATCAGAAGCGCCTTTCAATCAAGACCTCAGTATGGCATCCCATTCATTAAAGCTTCCAGAACTCATTACTCCGCAGACGTTTATCATTTGAGCATTAGCGCTGTCTCGGCCTACGTGCAAGTCAACTTGTACCGATGCTGCCTCGAGAGCGTGCTCCTTTCTCGATCTCGTTGAACGTGAAAAAGCCGACCAGCAGCATCAAGATCGACAAGAAGACCGCGACGACGAATTCTAAGACGTTTGGGAAAAGTGTTGGAGTCCCCAACGCTGCGTGGCGCATGAGATCGTTGAAGTATGTGAAGGGGATGGCCAGTGAAAGATAACGGAACGGCATGGGGATAACGGTGACTGGGAATAGGGCGCCCGTGAGGATCATGTAGCCGAAGAATACTAGGTTGGAGATTGTGTTGTAGGATTTGATGCGCATTGTTAGGGCCGCTATGAATAACCCGAAACCAATTAGGGCTATTTCATACAGCCCCAAAGAGAATAGAAAGGTCGCCGGATTGAGGAGCGTTACGAGTCCGCCGCCAAACAAGTAGAGCAGAAGCGTTGTGTACGTAATTATGAGTGTGTCAGTTAGAAAGACACGTGCCCATCTACCAACGATAAGTGTTGCTCGGTTTACAGGTGCGAGGAAGAATTGTTCCAGTGTCCCCGCGGTTTGTTCATTACGAATGCTTTGACCCACACCCCAGACTGATGTGCTGAATAGAATTATGAAAATGAAACCGAAAAAGAAGAAGCCTAAACCACCGCTACGAGAGGACGAGATGGTAGTAGGGGCGAACAATGTTACGCCTAGAGCGAAGAAGAAGAACCAAAGCGGAGTGCTGATGAATTCGCCCAAAACCCAAGCGGGGTAGCGCACGTAGGAGCGAAGATCCTTCAGAAATGAGGCTTTGAATTCCTCAAACAATCGTTTGGTGAAGTTAGTATTTTGAGAATTCACCGGTTACACTCGCCTTCTTCTCGAGATACCTAAAGACTGCGTAGCCAAGAACAGGGTAGACTAGTGCTAAGCTAAGGAGTACGAAGAGGCTGCCGTAGAGGCCCACAAGCGTCTGGTCAGCTAGGACAATACGGCGCATATCATCGATTACATAGGTCTGTGGGAGTACCCCTGACATGAATTGAACCCAGTAGGGTAGAAAGGTCACTGGATAATATGTCCCGGTCAACGTCGCGAAGATAAGGTTGACCAACTGAGTGAACACGTATGGTTCCTTGAATTTGACCACGAACCCAGCGAAGAGAAAACCGATTCCGAATAATGGAACCAGACCGATGAGTAAGGTGAGAAAGGCTTGTATGAGGTTCAGAAAGCTGGAGGGCAAAACGATCGCAACGGTCGCGCCGACAACGATCAGGAAAATGAATGTTGTGATAACAATGTCAGTGAGGCTCATGCCGATTAAAAGAGTGAAACGACTGACTGGCGCCAAGAAATTTTGCTCCAATGTGCCTTTCATTTGCTCATCGCGTAAGGCTACACCGACATCCTCCACAACCACCCAGCTGGTCATCCAGACGGCGCTGCCAAGAATTTCGTAGACCACAATGTTAGTTGTCCCAGTTCGAGCTGCGAAATTCGATGCGGCGTTCCCGCCGCCCACAAATTGTCCCATGCCGAAGATTAAGATAGTAAAAAGGAATGGCATGATTAGGTAAATCACAAATCCGCCCGGGTACCTTGTGTAATGCTTTATCCCCTTCCAGAAGATTGCGGCCAAAGCCCCAAAAGTTGCCCTTACCCCGGACGTTGTTCGCATCCTAGTCTCTCAGGCTCCTGCCTGTTTCGGCTATGAAAACATCTTCTAGAGTAGGCTCGATGAAACTGACCTTGGTTATAGTAGCCTGCTTCCTAACTAGGAATTCGAGAATTTTCGGCAAGACCTCTTTGCCCTTCTCAGTATGGATTCGAAGTAACCCCTTCTCGCCAGCTATCTCAGGCAAGGTATATGCTGCCTTCGAAACCTCACTGAACGATTCGAGTGCATCAGCGGTTTGGTCGGAAAAGTTGCGTCCCTCAATCTCGATAACATCATTGCTCTTCACCTTCTGCTTCAGCTCTGATGGGGGGCCGAGACTTACGATCTTCCCGTGGTCAATTATCGCGACTCGGTCGCTTAGAATGTCGGCTTCTTCCATGTTGTGCGTTGTGAGAAGGATTGCATAGCCGTCTTTCTTCAAATCCCGAATAATGTCTCGGATTAGGTGCGAGGATTGGGGGTCGAGGCTTGCTGTAGGTTCATCAAAGAGGAGTACTGGCGCCTCGTTTAGAAGTGCCTTTGCGAAGGAGAGGCGTATTCGCATCCCAGTTGAGTAATTCTCAACTAATGTGTCCTCACGTTCCTTCAGACCTACCAACGTGAGCAATTCTTCGATGCGGTTTCTCGTGTAGCTCGACTCCATATGGTATAGGGCGGCAAAATATTCTAGGTTCTCGCGCCCCGTCAGTTTCCAATAGAGTGTTCGCTCTCCCGTTAACATCACCCCTAGATTGGCTCGAACCTTCTGCTGTTCCTTTGCTACGCTGAAGCCAGCGACGTATGCATCGCCCGATGTAGGAGTTATCAAAGTGCATAGCATTTTGATAGTCGTCGTCTTTCCCGCACCGTTCGGGCCTAAAAGACCGAAGATTTCGCCTTTCGGCACACTGAAGCTAATGCTGTCTACAGCAACCACTGTTCTAGGAACCTTACGAAACAGTGGTCCTTCTTTTGTGTCGAAGGTTTTCGACAATTCATTAACTTCTACAGGGTTCATGGCGCATCAGTATTTTTCTGGAGCACGCAACAAGAAGGGGCCCTAATTAGGTTCGCTGATTCAGTTCTCGTAAACGCTCGTGCTGAGCCTTAATGGTTGTTTTCGATGAACTCATTGGAGCATCGACCATTCGGGAGTGTGTGAAACGAAGCGCTAAGTTGAACTGAAGTCTTGTTTGAGTTGAGGTAGAACATCTCTGTTGCACATCTGCAGAAAATTCTCTTCGGAGGGACTTGCACTGTGGAGTTGGATTTCATTGTATCCCAACGATATGGCTTCCTCGGCTTTCTTGATTATTGGTTCAGCTTCAGTTGTGACGGTCCACACTTTTGCGAGTTCGTCGTCTGAAATTTGGTTCCCCTGCCTTTCAAGTTCTCTGGGGTCATGGATGGGTAGGTTCAGTATGTTTGGTATCAAGGCAGATTTCCATTTCCTCGCGGAGGCTAGGGCTTCGTCATAGTTCTGAGAATATGAGAAGAAGAGCTCGACGTTTTTGGTAAGCTGGCTTGCGTCCCTTCCGACTTCATTTGCCGCCCCGTCAATTATCGGCCAGAGGTTCTTGATGTTGCCCATTAGTGGGTCGACCGTTGCATATCCATCCGCGTACTTTCCGACTAGGCTAGCGGCATGTGGGCCGTTGGCCGCAACATAGATTGGTATTCGGCCTTTTGGTTTCGTGTAAAGTTTCGCGTCCTTAAGCGTATAGTACTCGCCCGAATAGTTTACGAAATCAGATGCCCAGAGGCTGCGAATGATCTCCAGAGATTCCTTGAACCGCTCCAGTCTTTCCGAAAATTTCGGCCAGGGGTAGCCGAGCGGAGAGTCATTCATGGCTTCCCCAGTCCCCAGCGCAAGGAACATTCTGTTCGGGAACATGGCGTCCATTGTTGCGAAGGCTTGAGCAATTACGGCAGGGTGGTATCTGCCAATCGGCGCGGTGACTATTGTTCCAAGTCTGATCTTAGGGATCGTGGCAGCAGCAGCGGACATCCATGACCATGCAAATGGGCAAGCGGCGTTAGTGTGAAACCACGGATGGAAATGGTCGCTTATTGGAACGAAGTCGAACCCGTAGCTTTGAGCAAGGACGGCGAACTTCAAAAGTTCGTCCGGTTGATGACCTTCAGCTTCTGCCCTATACCCGAATCGAATCCCCACGAAATATCCCGCCTATTCCCAATAACTTAACCCGTTCTTTCTCCCAGTTTGGACGCAGTATCTGCTCTCTTACGGAGTCTCCCATGTGTTCTTCACCACCCAGACGGGTTCGTCTGGGTTGAAGTATTCTTGGCCTTCCACCTTATGATCCTCTAGAACTTTCTCGTCTACTTCAACACCTAGACCAGGTTTTGTTGGCACAGCGGCGTAGCCGTTCTCAACCCTTGACTGATCCCTAACCAATTGCCGTTTCCAAGATGGAAAAACATCATAGAAGGATTCTTGAATCAGGAAGTTAGGTATGGCCACGTCTAATTGAACGGTTACCGCGTTTTGAATAGGGCCGAAGGCGTTGTGGAATGCAATCTCCACTCCGTATGCCTCAGCGATGGCCACAACCTTCAACGCCTGAGTTACTCCACCTATGTTTGTTATGTCGGGTTGAAGTAAATCTGTAAGGTTGTTCGATAGAATATTGGCCGCTTGCTCTTTGGTTAATATTCTCTCACCGAGGGCAACTCTAACATCGGTTGCCTCTCTGTACTTTCTCAGGCCGTCTATGTTCTCTGGGTGAACGGGTTCCTCCATGAAGAGAGGGTCAAATTCACCGAGTTTCTTAGCGATCATGATGGCGGAGTTGGGGTTGAATCTTCCGTGATGCTCTATGAGCAAGTCCACTTTCCCACCAGTGGCATCCCGTACGGCCTTAACCCGTTCGTATGCTAAGCTCAACCCTTTCGCATCAATCCAGTCATAGTAATTGCCGAAGGGATCGAACTTCAGGCCGGTGTAACCCATTCCAGCAAACTTCTTCGCGCGTTCCGCAAATTGGCTTGGCATCACGCAGTTGTCGTACCATCCGTTTGAGTAGAGGCGTACCTTCGTTCTCGTCGACCCCCCCCTATCAGTTTGTGTAGGGGTGCGCCGAATTGTTTTCCGATTATGTCCCAGCAGGCAATGTCGAATGCGCTAACCGCGGTTGTCGACTCGAAGGACACAGGCAGGTAGAAGTCATGCTTGTACCACTCACGCCAACTACGCTCAACGTCACAAGGATCAGTGCCGATGTAGATTCGAGCAACTTCACGAAGAGACTGTATCACTGGTTGAACTCTCAACGTAGGCACAGCCTCGCCGTAGCCAACAAGGCCATTCGAGGTCGTTAGCTTAATGATAATGGAGTTAGCAGCCCATGTTGCGCTGCCGGTCGCAGCGGATTCACCAAGTTGGAAAATGTCAACGTTGGTTATCTTCACAACTCATACCCCTGACATACTCTACACACCAGGATGCAACAAGGTTATTTCCGCATTAAGCGCGCCCAAGCGCCTTTCTCGACGATCGTGTCATCAACGATTTTGTCTCTTTGGGCCTTTATCAAGTCTCCACGCGAGATATAGCCCACCGGCGCGTTGGCTTTGAACGTGCCCCCCGAAGACTCCGAGCTTTCCATTCAAATGTATGGCGCAATTGTGTGCCTGAATTCTCTATTGACGATCCGTTGCAACTCCCTTCTCAGTTTCTCGTCCAGCTTCGTATGAGAAGAGGAGAGGGCCTCAATCGGTCTAGTAGAATGCAGGATCGGACCGTGCAGAACCCCCGGGCTCTCTAACGCTTCAGTGGAACTAACTGGTTTTTCAGCGAGAAGCTTGGCTGCTAGGTCACTCACCGCCCTCGGGTCATCTATCACAGTTGCGAGTTCCTTCATTTGTTCGACCCCTACGGGCCTAAAACCGAAGGGGTTATCGTTAGAAATCAAGGGCCCAGGAGTCGAGTTTGGGAGCCTAGAACCTAGCCCCACGAACTTGTAGGGGTTAACTTGGTACTCTTTTACCTGCCAAGCCTGCGTGCCATGCGAGATCAGTACGTCGTAGAATCCAGTTTTGTCCTTACCGACCAAGACTCTCCAACCTTGAGGGTCTTTATCGTACAATCTCGATATTTCGCGTCGTATCTTGGTCGAGTCAAGCAAGGGTTAAACACCGCCGAACGCTTACCGGAGTAGGCCTGAATTAAGTCTTACATCAAAATCCCCGACTTGCAAGCCCATATATCTCTGCCGATAGCGGGTAGACGCTGGGAGACATTGATCGACAACAAAGAAATTACTGAGAACATCTTCAAACTAGACAAACGCATCAGATACATCGCTATCCTAAACCACCAGTATGACCTCCTAGAATCGAGAATGCGGGGAGGAGTTTCTTCGTTAACTCCCGCCCAAACTGACCGCGACTTCATGACGATTGCTACAAGCTTGATCATGGATGCTGCCGAGAAACTACGGCCATTCTGCGGCCCAATTAGACGTGTCACTTTGCGATACGAAAAGGTGACCTTGGTCTTCTACCGAACAGCAGCTCACCTCGTCGTTTTGAGTCTCGACCCAGAAGTGGAACAACCTCTGTTGGACGAGATTGGCAACTCCGTTAGAAAACTGGAGCTCGCTAGTGATAATAGTCCAAATGAAGAATCGCAGTAAACCTTACGGCCTGTTCGCTTAAGCTTTGATGGCTGGGACTGTCAGCAGTGGCTGTTCACCATGCTGATATTGCATGGTAACGTGCGTAGGCCTTAAGGCTCGTTTGAAGGTCTCGAGCGCTGCCCATGGATTACTATCACAGCCGCAAGTTGCGCAATCGAACTCCACCGTCGCGTACATTCTTGACGTGTGAACTGTGAGGTGGCTTGTTGTAATGATAGCGTTCACGCTCACACCACCGCCCATGATGTCGTCGGTAACTCTGTAGACGAGCGGGTTCGTGGTTTTCGTTTTCGCGAGTTCCATGTTCGCATTGCGGACCGCTTTCAAAGTTGTATTCAGGAGAAGCTTGTCGTCGAGAAGGTCTGAGCGGCATCCGTAAAGCGTTGCTACAATTTGCCTGTAAGCATAAGGTCTAGCGGACAATTTTTGTACTCAAGACCCTCCCGAAGAATTCCCGACTTTGATCTACAGTTAAATAATTTGGATATAAGCCTTGCCCCATCAGAATCGAAGGCCGCGCGAAAAAATTCTTCACCAAAATTTTCCGCGGCATCACGAATTTAGGTTTCCATTCCCGCGCAAACCCAAAATGTTACAACGAATCCCTAATCAGTTTCTTGCGCATCTGATCTTGTGATTCAGGATTTTCAATTTTCCATACAAGATTCGTGCAGCAAGAAATTACGATGAAACTTTTCCTGTGCGTACTGTGACGAGCTGATGGCAATTGTCGAAACTTTTCAACAGCTTTTCATGGAACGTACGCTGGGGCGTAGTCGAAAAATCTGAACGGACAGGGACGAGCGGCGATTTCGTGCCCTTACGTTTGCCTTGTACGGCGGACGGCGTCCACAAGCTTGCCTGCAACAACGCTGGGGAGATTTCCCATCTTGAATCGGGTAACCCAGAAGTCCGTTTTCTGGTAATGGACCTGCTTTACCTCAGTTAATGCGCGCTTTTCCCCGCAAGAAGAACAGGCGCCGAAAAGTTCCTTGCCTCCGAGTAGGATTTTGTGTTCGGTTGTTCTCTGGCATTGGAAGCAGTAATCGTTGAATAAGAAACCCTCCATCTGGATCCCCATGTTACTAGCCCATCACAGGCCTGGGGTCTTTAGAATTAAAGTCATCCCGAAGCCCTCAGGAACCCTAAGAATTCAGTGAGAGGACTCTTTTCAAGAAGAAACTGGAGGCGTAAGAGGTGACTACTACGCCCCTGACTGTGTCGATAATACTTCCTGAAGATTAAGCTAGGGGTTTTAGATGCGAGGGCAGTTCTTTTTGTGTAAGGAAAAGATCTCTTGATTGTTTGTTTCAAAACCGCATTTGTCACAGATTAGGCGTTGGCCTTCTTTTTCAAACCTTGACATCAATGGTAAGCATCTCGCCGATCAAAGTTGCAATCTCATGCTTACACTTTATCGCCCTCAACTGACCAATGAAAACTCTCCGCTGAAGCAAAGGGGTTAATTTGCATGGAGCCGTTGGTCTACCGCATATCCGGGACCTTCCACAAGTGTTTGTTCGTTGACGAGCGGGGAGTGGAGTCACTTCTCCTCGCCGACCGTGACCCAGGAAATTACCCCCAGCGAATCTTTCTGGTCCGTTATGTAATTGTTGAAGGAGCTGGCGCGGAGGGCAGCCGTGCGGTTTTCAAAGATGAGCTGACGGGGTACGATTATGAGATGAAAATGCTCTACCCCACTCAGAGGGTTCATTTGGAGGGTTTGCAATCTACCCTTGAGCCTTCGATGTACGGTTCACCTGGGGCGCAATTGTCAAGGGTCATGGCGGAGAACATTTCCACGAAAGAGCAAAGACCTATCAAGGTGGTTGTTTCTGAAACTTTGGTTGCGAAATTAGGTGGGTTGTACGCTTACGCTTAGTGAGCGGACTAATAATCCAATGGGTGAGCAGTTTGACTAGACTCGGAATCTTACTAGGGATCGCTGTAGTGGCGGCGGCTCTTGCTGCGGCACCTATGCCACTTATAGTGAACCTGCCGAACACGAGCCGAGGAGTTGTAATTTTCCCGAACCTATTGTTCGCAGCTCCCATGATCCTCTTAGGAGCTCTCTTATTGCTCTATGGAGCCACAACTGGAAAGTCGAAAGAACCTCAACATGCTGCCTGAAGATTGTGTAGTTCACGTAGGACCTGAGCTAAGGTCACGAAGAGGCTGATAACCGGAATCTGAACAAGTGTACCACAAGGGTTTTCTTCCGGAATCGGTGCTTGCGACAAAACTTCGTTCGGTAGGTCTCAAGTTGAAAAAAGCTTATGCGATGCTAGTCTGCTTGTTCGTAACTTCTCTCGTTCTTGCATTTCCCAACGTTTACGCGCAAAGCACAAGAATCTATGAACTAGTGCAACCAATTCACGTGGTTGCCGGCGGCCAAAGTCCCATAGAAGTCACGGCAATTGTCTACTACAATAATACAACCCCAGGGAATTACCTGTATACCGGGATAATTGACCAAGACACGACTCCTCATGAAATTACACCCGGAATCGTAACCTCCTCGCCTGACTCATGCCTAAACCAACCTGTGCTCGCCGCGCTCTGCGTTATCGGTATCAAAACGGCAACGAGTGCAGAACACTTGAACTTCAAGATCGGTGGAATCCTTGGCGGGAAACACGGACCTGGAACATGGGATTTGAACATGACAACGGCGCTCTTCGATCCCGCTCACAATCTAATCCCGAAAACAACGAGTACCGTTCTCTTCGGTATCCAGCTGACGCCCCTAGCGTTGAAGGTAACGGTTCCAGCCTCCGTAGCTATTTCCGTTGATGGAGTGCAAGAACCCCCTGGCCCAGCCGTGGTCGGAGTTACATTGGGCAAGCACAACATTTCAGTACCCGCTCTCGTCCAAGTCGGCCCAACAACCAGGTTGATGTTCGACCATTGGCCTGACGGGTCGACTGACACGAATAGAACCGTTTTCATAATTAGCGACACGAACATTACCATTGCCTACGTGACGCAGAACTTACTCACATTAGCAGGCCCCCAGGCAATTTCTACAGGGGCAGGATGGTACAACGAAGCAGAAACAGCAACGTTCTCAGTCGCACAGACCGAACCCATACCCGGCCTACTCGGAAGCTTGGGAGGCAAGATGAAGTTTCAAGGCTGGGACGAGAACGGCCAACTACTCACAAGCTCCACCACGGGAACCATATCCATGAACAGACCCCATACGCTCACTGCAGTTTGGCAGGCAGATTATTCTGAACCATTACTCATCTTGACAGGAATCCTAATCATCTTTGCCTTAGCTTACCTCATGGTACGCAGAAGACCTAACAAACCGGCAAGGCGCCGGCCCCATCGTCGCCGTAAGCGAGCTAGGCAGCGAAGATGAACTCTTTTTGAAGCCTAACGCATAAGGCAGCTTGAGGTGAGAGTGTTGGGCGGCAAAGACGTAGGATTGATTGGCCTTGGCGTAATGGGACAAAACCTAGCACTGAACTTTCATAACCACGGTTACTCGGTCGCCGCCTTCAACCGCACCGAAGAGAAGACCAGGAGTTTCACCGCCAAGCACCCCGAAATCGGCTCAACCTATACTCTCCCAGATTTCATCGGCTCGCTCTCACAACCGCGGCGCGTTTTCCTGATGTTGACAGCTGGTCCGGCGGTCGACGCGACCATCAGCAGCCTGACAAGTTTGCTTAACCGTGGGGATGTGTTGATGGATGGTGGAAATTCACATTTTCAAGACACGGAACGAAGATGTGGTGAATTAGGAAAGCACGGAATTCACTTCTTGGGAGTAGGTGTAAGTGGAGGTGAAGAAGGCGCGCTCAGAGGCCCATGCGTGATGGTCGGGGGCCCAAAGGAAGGTTACGAACATGTTGGCGAGATGTTAAGTCGAATAGCAGCGCATGCGGATGGCCCATGTTGCCAATACCTTGGCCCAAGAGGGGCAGGCCATTACGTAAAAATGATTCACAATGGCATCGAATACGCTATAATCCAAACCATCGCTGAAGCCTACGACCTACTAACCAGAGCTGGTCGCCTGAGCATCAAACAAGTACGGAACGTTTTCAAGGAATGGAGCGAAGGCGAACTCAACTCCTTCCTAATGGAAATTGCAACCCAAGCCCTCAAGAAAAATGACGCCGAAAGCAAGCGCCCACTAGTCTCACTAATCCTCGACCGAGCACAACAAAAGGGAACCGGAAAATGGACTTCGCAAAACGCCTTGGACCTAGGGATCCCAACCCCCACAATTGACGCCGCAGTCACAGCGAGAAACCTTTCAGCACTAAAGGATGAACGCGTTAAGGCCGCGCAAATATTGACAACAAGCAGAAAAACTGCGCCAAATTTACCACCCAAGAACCTCTCGGACAGGCTGGAGGGTGCCGTTCGGGCCTCAATAATTGTAGCCTACGCTCAAGGATTTCATTTGATGCGCGCTGCCTCGGAAGCATATGAGTATCGGATCCCGTTGGAAGAAGTCGCACGTATATGGAAGGGAGGATGCATAATCCGCGCCAAACTCCTAGATCCGATTAGAAGTGCGTTTCAGGCGAATCCAAACCTACAGAACCTACTGCTAAACGCTGACCTCGCTGAAACTTTGATCAAGCTTGACAAGAAATGGCGCGATGCGATTAAGGCCGCGAAGATTTCTGGAATTCCGACTCCCGCCCTAGATGCCTCGTTGGACTACTATGACGGTTACAGGAGCGAGAGATTACCCGCCAACCTCATTCAGGCGCTGCGGGACCTTTTCGGAGCACACGGCTACGAAAGAATCGATAAGTCAGGGCACTTCCACAGCGACTGGCTATCTTAAGGCTTCCAGCCTGGTCTAGCACCTACGCGACCTGTTCAATTGAGACAGGGTCTATCACGGGTTGGCTGCCTAGAACTTGCACCTTCACCTTACGCTTAGCAGTTTCTAAGTGTAAATTTGGGTTGGAGAGAAAATAAGAAAAGGAGATTGCTCCACTTTTCAACCAAGCGGAGCAGGTCTCAAAATACGGCCTTATCGTTTTAGGCTGAGAAGGTAATTGTAGGCGCTAAGCGCGGCGTTCGCTCCTTCCCCGATCGCTATGACAACTTGTTGCGCGTTTACATCAGTTACGTCTCCTGCTGCGAAAAGACCTGGTATGCTAGTTTGGTTGTTCTCGGTTATCATGATCCTTCCTTCCGCAGTTGTCTTCACCAGTTTTGAGAACAGCTCTTTGTTAGGAACGTATCCCAACTCGACGAACACACCCCTAACAGCGATTACTTTCTCCGTCTTGTCAACTTTGGAACGTACCAGCAGGCTCTCTACGGATGAGCTGCCACGAATTTCCCTCGCCTCGTAGTCGGTGAAGAATTGCACTCTTCCTGAATTCTTTAGCATCTTTCCGAGTTCTGTGTCCAAATACTTTGCTGGGAGGCCGACCACGTTGACCTTCTTGGCTATTTGTGCTAGTTCAGCTGTGGCTTGAAGAGCTGGCAGTCCGTCGCCAACGACGGCAACTTCCATGTCGATGAATAGTGGTGCGTGGCTGACGGCAGAGTAGCTAACCCCTCGACCTAGGAAGTCTTTTTCGCCGGGAACGTTGAGCCGCTTTGGCATTACGCCTATCGCGATTATGACAGATTTCCCTTTGAATGCCTTCCCGCCTCTCGTGGTTGCAACGAACTTGTTTTCTTTTCGCTCTAGTTTCGTGACTTCGTCAAGGTAACGTGTAAAGTCCAGGTACTCTATCTGACTCTTGAACTTGCCAACCAGCTCTTCACCGTCTATGACGAGGTTCGTTTCAACGTCAGGCAAGGAGAACTTGTAGTTAGTCTTCCCGCCAAGGTCTTCGCTGATCAGCATCGCTTCGATTCTTTTTCTGACTGCGTAAGCCGCAGCCGTTAGGCCCGCTGGTCCGCCGCCGATGATCAACAGGTCGTATTCTTTTTCTGATGCATCTTTCTTCAAATCAATTCCCCTCCGCTAATCCGGCGCCTTCCGGATGTAGCCTAGTTTCATGGATGTCTGTGTCATGTCCCTTGACCTTTTGATGATACTCGTTGCTTGTTCGAATAGTTGCGTTCTTGTCAACTTCAGGCCGGCCACTCCGACTTCTTGCGCTTTGAGAGCGACTGCGACGGCTTCTCTTGGATAGACTTCCCATTCGTCCATTGTTGGGGCGATGTAGTCTTCGCTGAGGCCCTTCTCACGTGCGCATTTTGCAAGCTCGTTAGCTGCGGCGATGCACATCTCATCCGTGATGGTCCTAGCGCGAACGTCAAGTGCTCCGCGGAAGATCCCTGGAAAGCCGAGGGAATTGTTGACTTGGTTAGGAAAGTCGGACCTACCAGTTGCGACTACGCGAGCCCCAGCCTCTTTCGCTTCCCACGGCCAAATTTCAGGGATTGGATTAGCGCACGCAAAGAGAATGGCGTCCTTGGCCATTGATGCAACCCATTCCTTCTTGATTGTATCAGGCCCCGGTTTGGAGAGGGCAATGCAAACATCGGAGCCCTTCATGGCTTCAGGTACCCCGCCTGATCGCTGGTCCTTGTTCGTGGTTTGGCAAAGCCGCCACTTGTCAACATACTCGGCCTTACGCATTGAAAGATCCTGCCTACTCTCGTTGAGGATGCCTTTCGTGTCAACGACCAATGTATTCTCTGGTTTTATGCCGTAGGCAAACATCAGCCGGCTACATGCAACGTTCGAGGCGCCTGCCCCCACCATCGTAACCGCTACATCGCTAGCTTTCTTCCCAACGAATTCGAGAGCATTGATCAAGCCGGCCAGGACGATTGTTGCTGTTCCCTGCTGGTCATCGTGCCAAACTGGAATCTCGGCTGTGGCTCTGAGTGTGTCGAGGATGCGGAAGCATTTGGGTTGGGAGATGTCTTCGAGGTTGACGCCGCCGAAGGAGGGCTGGAGCCATTTCACAGCCGTTATGATCTCGTCGGGGTCCTTCGTTCCTAGGCAGATTGGAACGGCGTCAACGCCTCCGAGGTATTTGAAGAGAATCGACTTGCCTTCCATGACGGGGAGCCCGGCCTTGGGCCCAATGTCGCCTAGGCCCAGAACACGAGTCCCATCAGTAACTATCGCAATCATATTCCACTTGTTCGTATATTCATAAACGAGCTTCTCGTCCTTTTGTATAGCCCTGCAAGGGTCAGCGACGCCTGGTGTATACCATATAGCGAAGTCATTGAAATCACGAATGCAACATTTTGGCACGATCTCCATCTTTCCGCGGTAGAATGGGTGGAGTTTCATCGCGTCTTGTGCTGGCTTCTTCGCTTTCTCGAGAAGCTGTTCTTTCGTAAGCGTTTGCAGACTTCTTCAACTCCTAAGTAAGGTTCGCAAATAGAAATGTCGTCTTTTAATTATCATGCACATGTAGCATATACTTCTACATATAGCGCCTTCTTTCATGGGAAACTCAGGCGCGAAACGAATGCAGTAAGTAGCGCTATTTGCCAAACAAATGTGCAAGGTAACTCGAACTAACAAGTGAGCGACCGATGTGCCTAGTCAAAGCGGCTAAGTTTCAGGCTTGGGATTCAACGAGACGCTTGCGGGCTCGAATGTATTGAGTTTTCATAGCGAGCTGTAATTGGCTATGGGAAGTGAGTAGGCTTACGCTTTTTTCGTGTCTTTTTTCGCCTATGCAGAACTCAGGCGGATTTCATGGGTCCAATTGGTAGGACTGTACGGTTGTGGGATTCGTTCAGAACTTCTGCGAGTGATAGGTAGAATGCGCTGAAGCCGCAGAAGACTCCTTCGATCCCAGCGATTGGGCCAAGCTGTGGGATTGCCTGTGCTGCAGTGAGTAGGAAGAAGAGTATTGCGAGCGAAAGGAATACTGTCTGGAGAGCGCGGTTGGTTTTGAGGGTTCCGAAGAACATGCCCAATGTGAAGAGGCCCCACAGGAATAAGTACGCTGCCCAGGCAGCGTTGTCTGGTGCTAAGAGCGGCAGTTCAGCGCCGGAGATTATGATGAAGACGAGCGTCAACCAGAAAGCACCATAGGAAGTGAAGGCTAAGGTTCCAAAGGTGTTTCCCTTCCGGAATTCCATCGCACCTGCCACCATCTGCGCGAGGCCGCCGTAAAAGATCCCCATCGCCACCACGATGTTGTTGATTCCGAAGAAGCCCATGTTGTGGAGATTGAGCAGGACCGTCGTCATTCCAAAGCCCATTAAACCAAGTGGCGCAGGATTCGCAAACGCTGATACTTTTGAACTCATCTCAGATCCCCTGCCTACTTACCCGTTCTCGCCATTTCGGCTTGAAGCTCGCTGTACGCGTTCTTCATCTCTTCGACGCTTGTTTCGTCTTCAAGCGTTGTGACGTCGCCGATGGGTCTCCCTTCAACGACTGCGCGCACAACCCGTCTCATAATTTTTGCACTGCGAGTCTTCGGGAGTTTGGCGACGAAGTAGATTGCTTCTGGGACTGCTATTGGGCCGATGGTTGTTCTCACGTGGTTCGCTAGTTCTTTCTTGAGTTCTGGTGTGGGGTCGAAGCCGGGTTTCAGAACTACGAATGCGACTGGTACTTCCATTTTGATCGGGTCAGCCTTCCCAATTACGGCTGATTCCGCGACAGCTGGGTGCGAGATGAGGCTGTCTTCTAGTTCGATGGTTCCAATTCTGTGGCCTGCAACCTTCAACACCTCGTCCGCCCGTCCAAGTAGCCAGAAGTAACCGTCGTCGTCCCTTAGGGCATAGTCGCCTGCGTTGTAGATTCCAGGGAACCGTGTGAAGTATACCTGCTTGAACTTTTCGGGATCGTTCCATAAGGTCATGAACTGGCCCGGCCAGGGCCGTTTAATGACCATGTATCCTTTCTCGCCAACCTTCACGGGTTCGCCATTCTCTCCGTAGACGTCAGCGTCAACTCCCGCGATGGGGAGGGTAGCGGAGCCGGCTTTTAGTGGAATTGGGACGATGCCCGGTTGTGGGCTGATTAGGATTCCGCCCGTTTCCGTTTGCCACCAAGTATCTACGATCTGGCATTTCTCGCGGCCTATGTTCTTGAAGTACCATCTCCACGCTTCAGGGTTGATGGGTTCTCCCACCGTTCCGAGCAGCCTGAGCGATGTCAGCTTGTGTTTCTGGGCCCACTGCTCACCAAACTTCATGTGCATTCTGATAGCTGTGGGGCTCGTATAGATGATTGTGACATGGTATTTTTCGACCAGGTCCCACCATCGGTCGGGTTGAGGGTAATCAGGCGCGCCTTCGTACATTAGAGAAGTAACGCCAGTTATCAGTGGACCGTATACGATGTATGTGTGCCCTGTTATCCAGCCAATGTCAGCGGTGCACCAGTACACGTCATCCTCCTTGACGTCGAAAACGGCTTTCTGCGTGTAGTGCGCCCAAGTCATGTAGCCACCGGTGCTGTGGGTGCATCCCTTCGGCTTTCCCGTGGTTCCTGAAGTGTACAAGATGAAACTTGGATGCGTACCCTCCACAGGTTCGGGCTCAACGTACTTCGCGGCGGAAGCAATCAGGTCGTGGTACCAAATGTCGCGCCCGCTCACCATCGGTATCTGATTCTTTGCCCTCTTCACCACGATGACTTTCTCAATTCCGCTCGATTGTTTGATGGCTTCATCAACAATGGGTTTCAGGTCGAGGGTTTTCCCTTTCCTGAAGGCTCCGTCTGCTGTAATCACCATTTTGGATTTGGAGTCGATCATTCGGCTGGCGATGGATTGCGCTGTGAAGCCGGCGAAGATTACTGTGTGAATGGCCCCAAGCCTTGTGACCGCGAGCATGCTAATGGGAAGCTCGGGAATCATGGGAAGGTAGATCGTGACCCTATCGCCTTTCTTGACGCCAAGTTTCTTCAGCGCTGAAGCGAGCTTGTTTACTTCCTCGTAGAGGTCATTGTAGGTTAGGGTTCGCTTTTCCCCATTTTCGCCTTCCCAATAGTAGGCTACTTTCTTCTTTCTCGCGCCGGCAACCTGCCGGTCCAAGGCGTTGTAGGAGAGGTTGGTCTTCCATTCGGGGAACCATCTTCCAAAGGGTGGCTGATCCATCTCGTCAAAAGCCTTCCCCTTCTTCTCATACCAAAATAGCTCGTCGGCGGCCTTTCGCCAGAACGCGTCAGGATCTTGAATGCTTTTCGTGTGAATGTCCGTGAGAACTTTTATGTTGTTCCGGTTCTCTGGAAATATCATTACCGTAGTTGGTAGAATTTCGCGTAGTGCCAATGCAAACACCGTTTTAGTTACGTTGAAGCTTGCGAAGTTAGCGAATTCTTAACTGTTTAGTTCGAATTCCATACTCTGATGGTACTACGAAGGCTGTCCCCTAAGGTCTCTTCTCAGAATTTTGCCAACAGAACTCTTCGGGAGTGCGTCCCTGAACTCAACAACCCTGGGCGCCTTGTAGTCGGCGATTTTATCCTTGCAGAAAGCGATAATATCCGATGCTACAACCTTCCCTTTGAATTCCTCCTTCAAAACCACAAACGCCTTCACGGCTTCTCCGCTTTGAGAGTCGGGCATGGGGACTGCGGTTGCTTCTTTGATGGCGGGATGTTCGGAGAGAGCTTCCTCCACTTCCCTAGGCCAGACTTTCAAACCAGAAACGTTGATCATATCCTTCTTCCGATCCACGATACGAAAATACCCATCAGGGTCCATTACCGCAATGTCTCCAGTATGGAACCAACCATCCCTGAGGACCGCCCCGGTTTCCTCATCGTTCTTCCAGTAACCTGCCATGACCTGTGGCCCGCGAACCACTAACTCCCCAACCGTCCCCGCGGCGAGCTCGTTCGCGCCTAATTCTAAGTCAACAATTCTCGCTTGCGTGTCTGAGATTGGTATCCCGATTGAACCAGGCCGGTTCTTGCTGGGGTCGTCTAGGGGGTTGACGTGTGTGACGGGGCTTGTTTCAGTTAACCCATAACCTTCAACAAGCCTCCCGCCTGTTAATTTCTCGAATTCCCCTTGCACGCGGATGGGGAGGGGTGAGGCGCCTGAAACGCAGACGCGAATTGAATGGAGGTCATGCTGCCTTGTTTCGGGTTGATTGATTAGGGCAATGTAGGTGGCCGGTACGCCACACAAGATCGTGGGTTTGTAAGTGTCGATGGCCTGAAGGATGCCGCCGATGTCCCGACCGTCAGGGATGAGAACCATTGGAGAAGCTGTGTGAACCGGGACATTCATTGCCACGGTCATCCCATAAATGTGAAAGAAGGGTAGAACCGACATGTGAACTTCTGCACCAGACCTCATCCCAAGCCAAGAAGCGAACTGCACCGCATTGGCCACAAGGTTGTAGTGAGTCAGCATAGCGCCTTTCGGTACTCCTGTTGTTCCCCCCGTGTACTGTAGGAGGGCGAGGTCACTTCTTGGGTTGATTTCTACTGGCCTCGTTTGTCCTGCGTATTCCGCGAGGAGTTTGCGAAGATTCACTGCGTTCGGGAAGGCAGGCGACATTGGAGAACCTGGGACGTAGTCGCTGATGCTCGTTGTGAAGACATGATTGACAAGTGTCCTCTCCCTAACTGGTTGGACGTATGAGTACAGCTTGTCTAGGCACACGAGAACTTTCGCGCCTGAGTCTGTTAGGATGTGGGCGAGTTCCTTCTCCTTGTAGAGTGGGCTTGCTGTGACGATGATTGCGCCGACCCGCAGCGCTCCGTAGTAAGCGAAAACGAATTGGGGTAAGTTTGGTAAGTAAAGTGCTACTCGGTCCCCCTTCTTGACCCCAAGGGCTTGAAGAGCCGCGCCGAAGCTGTCTGCCAAGGCATCAAGTTCCCGGTAGGTGATTGTGCTGCCGCTATAGTAGATGGCAGGCTTTTCAGTGGATCTTGTGGCTGTCCTTCGAAGAAGTTCTCCTAGAGAGAGGTTCGGGTAGTCAAGTGAGTGGGGCACACGCTTAGGCCAACTGTTTAGCCAAGGCCTTGCACGCGACTCGAGGTTCATTGATGATTCGTCCAGATGATTCCTTCTGAACCGCCTTAAATCCCCTAGGCTAAACGGGTGGCCAGTGATGAAAAATGCAAACCAACCATCTGCTCCCAGTCATCCTGGGCGCCGTCCTGTTGACGCTGGCCGCGACCTCTGTCTACGCCGACCCACTTGTAGCTGGTGGCTATGTGATGGTCGGAAACCAGTACACGGTGACCACTATCCGTGGCGAAGCAAGCGCATGGGTTAACGGACAATGGCTAACGGGACCCGCCGACCTAGACCTCCAAGTACAAGTGACCTTTGCAGGCCCAAACAACATAGCCTTCAAAGTAATCTCCGGCAGCTTCCAGGTCTTGGACAAGCCCTACATACTCGATGTCGGCAACTGGAGGGGAAATTACAACCGCAACACCGCAACCTCAGTCTATCAAGGACCAGCCACAGCACCGGACGGGGAAAATGGATACTTCGTACTCTTCGGCCAAGACACTACCCAGGCCCAACAGGGCACCTACATGACCATTTACAGCGACTTTCGGGGAGAATACGGCGCACTATGGCACGTTAACTTAGTAGGCTTCCGCTACAACTAGACTGAATCAATGGACGAGGAAACTAGCCCCGTCCTTTTTTCTTATGGTTTTTCTGATCGCAACGCATACACCCTTTCTGTATGACCAAGGCTAGAAATACTTCATTTGCAGAGTGAAATCAGACCAGGTCGAGCCCTTTGAGCATGAATCTAGAACAAGCGGAACATATTGTGATGAGTCTCTGGGGGAAAGATGCCGGAGCTTGGCGAAGGTATTGGGTTCCAGTATTCCGAAGATTTGCGAAGGATCTAATCTTTGACTCGGGCCTCTCTCAAGGCCAACTCGTCCTGGACATTGGCACCGGGACAGGTGTGGCCGCGTTCGAAGCGGCCCGCAGAGTCAAATGGAGCGGCTTCGTTTTTGGCATAGATCGTATGGAGTCAATGTTAGCTGCTGGGAGAGCGGAGCCTGAAGCGAGGAGGCTCAGAAACGTACGTTTCTTCTTGATGGATGCACAAAAGCTCCTGTTTCCTAACCAAATATTCGACGTGGCCGTGTCTAACTGCGGAATTTCCTCCGTAGGGTTTCGTCAAACAGTTGCAGAAGTTTACCGAGTGCTTAGGAATAGAGGGACATTCGCCTACAGTGATTGGCGTTTGAAGGATGTTCAAGCGCATAGAATCTTTGGCGAAACTTTGCAGCAGTACCGCACGAGAAACCCTTCAAAAGAGCTTAGTCTCGAGAGGGCAGCGCTCGCAACATTGGAGCGGTTCAGCAACCGCGAAATGAACTTTGATGAGCAAGTTCGTGCGCTTAAAATGGTGGGTTTCAAGAGAGCCGAAGTCAAAACTCGCAATTACAGAATTACATTGGATGGAATTCAAGGATATTTGGACATGCGGTTCAAGAGGGCGCCCCTAAAACAGGAGCTTAGGGAACTGAGGGCTAGGAAGCAGCGGGAACTAGTGCGTGCGCTCAGGGACGAGTTGGCGCAGTTTATCCGAGGCGGACGCTTCCTGTTTGAGTGGAAAGTAACCTTTGTCACAGCGAAAAAGACGTAGCCACTACACCTGGGTCTTCTAAGTCAAAGGGTGCCCGCGTTGAGCTTCCTTAATAGAACGAACCTGCGCTGAGATATTCTAGTGAGCCCGCTTGAACGAACGTATGAAAATCTCATCTGGCACAAAGTGGGAACCGATAGTTGGTTACTCAAGAGTTGTGAAGGTTGGAAAGCTGGTTCACGTTTCAGGGACCACTGCAACCGACTCGCAGGGTAACATTGTTGGAATCGGAGACGCGGGAGCACAAACTGTTCAAACCTTGAAGAATATTCAAAGGGCTTTGGAACGTGTAGGTGCTCGACTCGAAGATGTGGTTCGCACAAGAATCTACGTTACCGATATGAAGCGGTGGGAAGAGGTTGGCAAAGCGCACGGCACATTCTTCAAGGAAATTCGACCAACCACAAGCTTGGTCGAAGTAAAGGGGCTAATCAATCCGGAAATGCTTGTGGAAATAGAAGCAGAAGCTGTACTCGACTAGCGCGGCTCAACGGAATGGTGAAGCTAGCTTATGGAAATGAAGAGCAAACTCGTCAAACTCGGCACGGTCTTCGACCACATTTATTCGATGTCCAATTCGGGCATGATGGATTTCAGGATGTACTTGGATGGCAAGTGGGCGGAACTACCGCAAAGGATCGAGGTTCGAAGCCCAATCGATGACGGTGTGATAGCAACTGTTCCATCGGCGTCAGAACGGGAAGCCGAACGTGCCGTCGAATCATCCTATATTAGCAGAAACCGAATCAGGACCATTCCGGCTGTGAAGAAGATAGAAATCTTCCAACAGGCACGCGAAATACTGCTTCAAAATATCGACCACTTCGTCAGAGTTCTGACCCTGGAGGCTGGCAAACCGATTTCTAATGCGGAAGGGGAGGTAAAGGCAACAGCTGAGCGATTGAAGCTAACGCCGGATGAGTACGGAAAAATTCGCGGCGAACATATACCAGGGGATTGGTCTGAGGAGACTGTGGGCACGTCGGCGGACGTGCTTAGGGAACCGCTGGGTGTTGTCTTAGCCATTTCACCCTTCAACTACCCTCTCTACATCACCGCCACTAAAGTCATACCCGCACTTCTAGCAGGCAATTCAGTTGTGGTGAAAACTTCGAGTAAGGATCCGCTTTCTTTCCTTATGTTCGCAAGAATATTGGAGCTAGCTGGTATACCTGCGGGCACGCTCAACGTGATTACGGGCAGAGGACAGGTCGGCCAGTATTTGGCAGGTCACGATAGGATTAGCATGTTGACGTTCACTGGTAGCACGGAAGTGGGAAGAACTCTAGCCCGTGTCGCCGGCTTGAAGAGGTTACACATGGAACTCGGAGGAAAAGGTTCTGCCATCGTTCTGAAGGACGCAGACATAGATCTCGCTGTAACTGAAACTGTGAAGGGGTCGCTAAGTTATAGTGGTCAACGATGTGATGCTGTGTCTCGCGCTCTTGTGGAGCAAGAAATCGGGGATGTATTCGTAGAGAAAGTTCTGAAGGAAGTTGGAACATACAAAGTAGGTGACCCACGGGACCCGTCCGTCAAGATTGGACCACTGATTGATCATGGTGCTGTGGAAAGGGTTCACGGACTCGTCTTAGACGCCATCGGTAAGGGCGCCAAGATCCTAACTGGAGGAAAACATGAAGGAAACTACTATCACCCGACAGTTCTGGATCGCGTTCCGTTAGAGGCTAGGATTCTGTGGGACGAAACCTTCGGTCCCGTAATCCCGATCGCGCGTGTGAAGGATGTGGATGAAGCTATTGACCTTGCCAACAAGTCAAGGTATGGATTAGATTCATGCGTGTTCACTAATAACCTCAACCTCGCAAGAAAAGTGGCGAAGCGTCTAGAGGAGGGCGAGGTTACGATAAACGCCGCGCCCCGACATGGTGTCGGCTACTACCCGTTCGGTGGCAACAAGGATTCAGGCATAGGCAGGGAAGGAATTGGCTACAGCATAGAAGAAATGACCCGACTTAAGACGGTAGTCTACAACTGGAGACCCGCAAAAGTTTGGGCGGACCTTATGAAGGAACAAGACCACCCATAGGCACAGTGGGTTAACATGCAACGGTGAAATATCGGCGGTCAAAGAGCACTGTTCGTAATGCTATTGATCGGCTTCCTGTTCGGCGTCGTCACACTTTCTGTCATACTGGTAATATGGCACATAATCCTCGGCACATAACAACCGCCCAATATGCCAATACCCGTAATCAGGAGCCAAACTCGCAACCATGAAAATCTAGGCGAACCGTCTTTTTAGTCGCAAGCCGATGATAAGACGGACCCTAAAAAATAGGGGAGTTTATCGGCCGACGCTGGCCGAGTTCATACCCTTAAGCGGTGATTCCTGATGCATTCAAACCACACGGCGTAAGCCGCACCCATAACTTTCGAATGCAATCTAATGAATCTTTGTCAGCGCCAAATCCAAGCAGTCGGCTAAGCCAACTTGCTCAAGCCACGAAATGCATGACTAGTAGACCCGTCGTCCAAGAGGAACGTCGCTCTCCGGATGAAGTACGACAACGCCGGATTTTGGCTCGTCATCAACTCCCAGGATCAGAACCTCGCTGAGGAAGTTCGCAATTTGCTTAGGATGAAAGTTGACCACGGCTATCACTAGACTATTCAAGAGCTGTTCCTTTGTGTACCTCGTTAACTGTGCGGAAGTTTGCTTAACGCCGAGTTCTCCGAAGTCGACCCATATCCGATACGATGGGTTCTTGGCCGTGGGAAAATCCTCAACCCTGACTATTCGACCGACCCTCATGTCAACTCTAGAAAAATCAGCGTATTCAATCGAAGGCTCTATACTTGGCATAGTTTTCGCACCTACAAACATTTCCTAAACTTAACTAATTTATCCGTCTGCGGATATCGTGGTGCGGACAACAACTAAGCGCCGCTTCCTTCAACACCCATGGTTAGAGTGCGCCACACCCTAGTTTTCTTGCGCGCACGCTTGGATGGACCCCCCAGGGGGGGTGACTCAGTTTTCTGAGTCAAACGCGGCTGATTTTGCGCTTTCCAAGTCGCGCGTACGCTTGGAGGTTCTGGTAACTTTTGTGGGGGGCTTTTCGGTTTGGTAACTGGCTAGGGGGTTTTTCATATGGCTCAATTCTTGAGAGTCTTCTAGGGCGTTTTAAATACCAATACAGACGGACAGCATTTCATGCGCCCAGCTCTTCTGGTATTCCTTGGAGCTTTAGTGTTCGTAATCGCTATTGGCGTGACACTCTATGTTCAGCAATTTCTAACCTCAACAGTCGAAAAACTGTCTCTTTGGCTGATTGTGAGCGAGGTACTAGGGTTCGGGGGTCTCATCTTGGCAGAAGCATACGTTTTTTTATGGAACATCCGAGTGCTGACATTTGGCTCGATGAGCTTACTAAGGAAACCTTAACCACCGATATTGAAATCAATCTTGGTGCGACTAAAGTCATCATTCGGCAATTCATGCTTTCTGTCAATGTTCAACAAAGCCACATCAAAGATGCTGAACTACTTGTAGCAGTAAGTGGTCATAATATTCCGCGCTCGATTCGATATCCAGTCTCAGAGACGGTCACTTGGGATGTACTCTTTGAACCTAAATCCGAAGAGGTTGCAGTTCAAACGGGAGAGGCATTGGAACAATATATTCCCAGAGCGGTTCATTCCGTAGTGTGCAAGAAATATGCGCAAAATCTGAAGGCTGGATGGGCCCACTATGCAACCGGCTTCTATACTATAAAGGGCTACAACAACCTCTTTCTCGCTACGGAAAAGCCAGTCGTACTCCCATTAGCCAGCACGTATAGGCTTCATTTCGCTCTAGCGGGCGAAGGATTGAGATACGCGGCAAACGAAGGTGTCTATGTTGAGGCAGAAGACTGGAACAGAATATACGTAAATTACGACCGCCCAACGATTCGTCTGTGGCGAAGCCTTAAGAGAGGTGGCTTTAAGAAATTATCAAGATGGTTGTTTAGCGTTGAGTCTCCAAGGCAAACAGTTTCTTGAGCAAGGCGAGGTCGCTTTCGCAACCTTCAATGATTGTTTTCAATCCCATCTTTCGTATGTCTGAAAGTAAGGCGGTGTACCCCTTCAGTCGTTGTCCCTTAACATAGGCTTCAACTATCTTCCTCTCCCAGTCGCCTAGAATTCGAGCGCGTACCAAGCTTTCACCGTGCAGTTATATCACCGCAAGCATTATATTACTCTTGTGCAGTAATATCACCACACAAGGAATTGGTGAAGAAATTGGCAGTAACCCTTGAAGCACGACAGATTCGTGCGTGGGAAATGCTATCTAATGGAACTGAAATCAAACGCCTAAACGAGAACGCTTACCGCGTGAAGTCACAATCAGGGAACGGTCATTATCTTGTGACTAGAATGGGAGAAGATTGGGCTTGCGAGTGCCCAGACTTCCTGAATAGACAAGTAGCCTGCAAGCACATTTACGCGACTTTCTTCTCTCTGAATTTCCGAGAGCATGTAACAGCTCAGAACCTAGACTTAGCCCCAGAAATATCCGATAGCTCAATAGAGAAATGTGCTAGATGCAATTCAACTCATATCCAAAAGTGGGGCTGGCGTTATCATGCCAACAGCCGGACACAGCGGTACAAGTGCATCGACTGCAAGCACAAGTGGGATGCGAAGAACAACGGTTTCGAGAAGATGCACACGAACCCACACGCGATTACGGTCGCGCTAGACCTTTATTTCAAAGGCGTTAGCCTCCGAAAGATAGTTGACCACTTGAAACAGTTTGAGGGAGTGAACGTAAGCCATGTTGCGGTCATCAAGTGGATTAAGAAATATGTGGCTTTAATGCGTGATTATGTCGATGCTCTACATCCTGAACTTTCACGGGTTTTTCACGCTGACGAAACGAAAGTGAACATTCGGGGTCAATGGGTATGGCTATGGCATCTAATGGATAGCGACACAAGATTTCTACTCGCAAACCATGTTTCGCAAGGCAGAACCGTAGCCGACGCGAGAGAAGCATTCCGAGAAGCAAAAGCCGTAGCTAAGACCGATGCAAGGGTTCTACTCACCGATGGCTTGTCGTCGTATGTCCCAGCAGCACAAAGAGAGTTTCCGAATGCGGTGCATGTTTCAGGAATTGGCATTCAGGGTCGTGTGAACAATAATCGCATGGAACGCTATCATGGCACATTCAAGGAGAGATCGAAAACGATGCGAGCAATCAAGAAACCAGATTCCGCATTCATTGAGGGACAACGTATCTACTACGACTACCTACGCCCACACACAGCACTAGGGGGCAAGACACCAGCGCAAGCGGCGGGAATCGAATTAGGTCTTACTGGTAACATGTGGGAGTCGCTAATCAAGAAATCAACTCGTAAAGGTTAGCGTTATTTCCTCGTTTCAACTTATCCATGGTCATGATTTCAGTTCTGTTCGTCTTTATTGCAATTCTGTTTCTATGTCTAGCTGTTGCCTCATACATCACTAAGTTGGGCATTGAGAAATCGAATCATGACGCTATTGAATTGTTGCGCAAAAACATAGAGCGGAATAGGCATGGCGTGAAAGGATGGGGTTCTGATGTGGGTTATCTTTACCAGACTGTCAATTGGCATTTCCGCTTGGAAATCATAGGTTTCGCGGTAGCCTCTCTTGGAGCGATTATTGAGTATCTCTTGGCTATTGGTTGGCATTGAATTCCCCCGCAAGTTAGCACTAAGGGAATCCATAATCGTCACCTACGGAAGTTAGCAGAACCGGAATCAAGCTAAGAAGAAGAAAAAAGAAGTCTTAGCCTAAAGACAACATTGGGAAGCCGTAATAAAGGAGGCACAACAAAAGAATTCTTGATTTCTTCCCTTGGCCACCACAACTTCTGCCACAGTCCAGCACCGCCTAGGATTAAAAGTTGAGATTAGGTCTGAGGCCCCCTTCCTTAGGTTGGGCAAGCATAAATGGGGAAAGCGTGAAGATTTCGTCGATACGGAAGGTTACGCTTTGCGGTTCAAGTTCAAGAACTTGCAATCAGTGCCTTTCCCTTCCGGATGTGCATTCATGCGAGTCATCTGGACATCTGGGCAATTTGTCACTTGGCGAGTAGATATCCCACAACTGAAGCCGGAGCAAGAAGACTACGCCAAGTTCGACCGTGTCCTTACAGAGCAGAAAAGTGAGGCTCTCTCAAGCGGTTTCGGTCTTTTCTTTTGCAGAGGGATTGACCCCACGAACACGGGTCTAACTAGCTTTGACGGCGCAACTTCGTATGAAATCGGACCGGATGGCCAATCGATTCAGAGTGTCAAAGTGACTACGTGGAATACAATCTATGCTAAGTACAGCATGTACATTTCCGCAGTAGCCTTGATAATCATAGCACTTGAGGGATTCATCCCATTTCTATCTTGGGCGTTTTCGGTTCTTGCACGATTTCTCTGTTCGTGCGTGCGCGTTTGGTTGAGTTGAGTTGGCGTCAAGTCCCGAAAGCCAGTAACGTAATGTCTGCGTTTGGTGACGCATTTTTTGGGTGTTGCAACAAACCGTTTGGTGGGCATAGGGTCTGCGTCGAGTCTACGTGGGTGGGAAAAATGCTCGCATTGAGCTTACCTTCAGTTTGCCTCTCTGGTTTGGGTCACTATGGCCCTATTCGCTTCTGGGTGTAAGTCTGGATGCAATGGTTGCGACTTTGTTGCGTGAGGGATTTGGCCCGTTACTTTCATCTTTTCAAGTTGAAGCGGTAAGTACACTGGGAATTGTTGTTATCCTCGCGTTCGGTGCGATTGGTGTCTCTTCACTATGGTTAGAGTGAGTGCGGGAATCAACAATTAGGATGCGTGTCGATAGCCCAAAAGGTTCTAGGAAAGGAGACCTCTTGGGGCGGCGTGTCGTTTTGTTGATAGAAGATAATTAACGTAAAACTAGCACCAAATATCCGCGTACCCGCGTACTGCGGTTCCCAATAGGTTCCCCACATTGGGAAGTTTATGGGGAATGCCCAAGTGACGGTTTCGTTAGGTCCTTCAACGACCTTCGTTATTGGCTTGCTGAGTGGTGGATACAAGTGGGAAGCCTTTTGATCGTTTATCAGGTCGATGTAACTGACGACGATTGAAGCGTTAAGGTACCGAACATTTTCGCTGTAGCTATTTCGTATGGTGATTGCAAAGTAGTCGTAGGTTCCCCCTGTCTCATTCATTAGGCAACCTTGGCTGCTGCTCATGGTAAAATTTGACGGTTGAAGAGCGGCGGTGCTTGAACTCGTAGGATACAGTGATTGTTGGTGTTCGGCGTATGATTCGTACCCAATGGCTGCTACCAAACCTAGTGTGACAAACACTGCGGTTATCAGAATCTTCTTCCAATTTGATTTCGTTTTGGGCTTCAAGTCTTACTCTTTCTATCTTCTATTCTTGCGTTTTGTATTATTGTTTGCTAACTCGTAAATAGTCAACTGCCATAATGCTCGTGTTGAGCTACACCTCCGTTGCAGTCAAAACTCAAGAAGAGGTCGAGATGGGGTTTTAATGATGTCACATTTCTCGTGATAGGATTCGGGATGTTGCTGCTAGGGGTTTTAACAGCAATTTTTGTACCTCTTCAGTACTACGATTCCTCTACTGGTTTGTACGTAGGTCTCCCTTCAGCTTACCTATTTTTTGGCGGCCTTGTTGGAGGACTATTGATTATAGTAGCAGTGGGCCCGTTCGCAGCGCTAGGTAGGAGTTGTTGGAGGTGCCATGAAAAGATGGTTAAGGTTCAAACTAGTACGGAGCGTGGTCTACTCAATACATACTATGCGTGTCCCGCCTGTGGCGCAGGAAAGCGTGATTCTACGTGGAACATCTAACGATAGGAACCACACTAACACCAGCACCAAACGAAATGTTACAACAAGAATTAGGTGGCCTACCAAACGTAGACGTGACATTACCCGAAAAACTGAGTGCCCCCCTGAAGTTACCAGCCCTCAGAACCACCCTCCAAAGTTACCAGAACCCGCTTGGAGGCGCCCCCTAGGGGGGTGGGTCACTTTTAGTGGTCCAGACGAAGATAAATCTCTAGATGGTTATCTTGGTCAAGTACTTGATTGCTGTCCCAAGCAAGTATAGGGCAATCGTCGCACCAAACATTATGCATGTAATCTCTATGAAGTCCTTCTTGAATGCAGCTCCGGAAATGACGGCGCCGTAGAAGCTTATGAAAGCTATCAGCAGCACAGCAAAGAACAGCGAGGCACCTAACGCGTCAAACATAACCTTCGTTAGGAAGTACGGTGTCGCCAAGATCACCGCCGTAACGAAGTAAGACACTCCAGTGTAGACGGCTGAAAGCGCCGCGGATCCCTTGAAACCAGTCTTTGCCTGTGCGTACGCGGCCGATGCCATGGCTACTGACGCTGCTGCACCAGCAATTATCCCGGCCAACCCCGCCAGTTCTGTTGAGTTGTAAATACCCAGTGAGCCAGCGTGGATGCCCGCGATTTCAACTAGCGCGTCCGCCAGGCCTAGCACTATGAAGGAGATGTATTTGATCTGGGGTTCATTGAAATCTGAAAGCTTCATCTCATGTTCTTCTTCGTCCGCGATCATTTCGTTGTATTGCTTCTTATCCTTCGACGGAATCATGTACGCTAGATCACGGTACTTCTTGATAGTATTCTTCTCATTCCGTTCGAGGTACCTTACTGCGAAGGTTACACCCAAGATGAATCTAAGGAGAACGATCATGTAAACAGTGAGCTTGTTAATTGTGGGCTTTCTTCCCGGACAATACTTCTTCCAGAGAATGTAGTGACGGTATTCCATACCGGCAAGTCGGCGAAGTGTTCTGCTAAATTCACGGGTCTTGAACTTAAATTCCGATAGCCTCTTGTAAACAGCGAAATCGGTATACTCGTCTTTCGCGCTTTCGAAAGCGATCTCTGCAAACGCCGCTTGATCCAACCTTGCGCCACCCAACTCCATGCAGACCATAGGAGGAAACGTCTGGGCAGATAAACCTAAAGCACATGCTTCGTCTGAAATGAAACGTATCTAAATCGTTTTCAGGGTGGGTTCCTTGGTTCTAACAATCAGTTATCTGCAAAAAATCGTGTATGTCTGTGAAATTTGCGGCTTCGGGTATGCCGACGAGACTACAGCGAAAAGCTGCGAGAGTTACTGTAAGACTCATGAAAGCCCGTCCCCGCAAACAACGAGGAGAGCGGTTCTCCGTCCCGAATAACTTTGGCTGAGGAGGGTAGTTGGTTACCCACCATTCTAGAAGTAACTAGGATGATGCCCTAATTCAACAACCTAGTTTTCCATCTTTAATGTCAGGTTTAGCGCACCATGTTCATAAGTGGTCTGAAGTCTAGCTTGCTGGGTTGAGTGAACGGTGGAGGGCACAAGCCCCAGGGCTGCCAACTCAACGGGTGTTGCTGCGCGATTTCTCCTCATCTTGGAACGCTTCTCGGCTAGAGCTCGTGTGACGAAGGGAGTATACTCGATTGCAATCATTTTCTTTATCTTAATCGTGATAACCCCCGCGATCGCAGGCATAGTTTTTCAACTCTTTTCACTTCCTAGTTTGGCTTTGAGCCCTGTCGTTGCGAAAAGGATGGAAGGGGCCGTAGCATGGTCCTTCGTGATTGGACTGGTCGTTTCGACTCTAGATGTTTTAGGCGGTATCCCGTTGGCTTGGCTTATTGTTAGAAGTCACGGGCATTGGATAACAATTCTTGATAGCCTTGCTGATATTCCATTCATAGTTCCTACTGTAGCTTTGGGTTTCTCAATCTTGGAGTTCTGGAGCAGCCCGGTGGGTCTCGCACAACTATTTGGATCTACGAGCATTGTGAGTCCTGGCGTTATACTGATTATGCTCCTCCACTTCGCATTCTCATTTCCAGTAATTGTGCGTGTAATGGTGGGCGAATTTCTGAACTACCGTGAGACCTACGAGGTCGCCGCGCGAACGCTCGGCGCTTCAGCTTTCACTGCGGTACGAACTGTCACAATGCCTATCCTTAGACCCGGGATATTGGCCGCCTTCCTGTTGGCATTAGCGCGTTCACTCTCAGAAACAGGGGCAACTATAGTTGTGGCCGGAGCATTCGAGAACGGAACGGTGTTCATTAACAACGCGCGTGGATCAGGCTTAACGTCAGCCGTTGTTATCGCGAGTTTGATCATGATAGTTTCGTCGCTTGTAGTTTTCGGACTGATTAAAACCATCGCGCCGAGAATCAGGGTTGCTCCACTCAAGGTTTGGCCTAATCTTGAAAGAAAACTAAGCAAGTCACCTGTTGTAGCAACAAGGAATGCGATTAGCCTAATCGGGTTTCTAGTATTCGTCCTTCTCCCATGTCTTTTCATTGCCTTACCAGCAGTTGAGGCTGTTGCCGGCGGAACCGCGACTGATGCCTTTGCCGGAGTCGGGCCCTGGAAGGCTTTCTGGTCGAGTATGCTCCTCTCCTATGTGGTAGCTGTCCTAGCGACCATCGTTAACATCGGATCTGGTTTGCCAGTAGCTATCTTGATTGCGAGGAACCGGTTCGGGACGAGGATGGCAAGGGTCGTTGATGTTCTCGTCGACCTCCCCATAATCGTGCCTTCTCTTGCGCTTGGAGTTTCGTTGAACTTCTTTTGGCGCAACATGGGCGCTTTGCCAGAATTCTGGATAATCGTGCTAGCCCACACCACCATAACCTACAGTTACTTCGTTCGTACGATGGCGGCCTCGATTCAGGGAATAGCACCGGAACTTGAGGACGCCGCAAAAACATTAGGAGCCCAGCCTCTTCGCGTCTTTCGAAAAATAACACTACCCCTCACAAAGTATTCTTTGTTATCCGGAGCCATCTTAGTCTTCACCAGAAGTGTGGACGAGACGGGTGCTACGTCCGCAGTTGCTGTAACCCTCAAAACCGCACCCATACTACTAGTTAGCTGGATTAGGGGAACAGTGACAGTGACTCCGGCGGAACGCGCGCTAGGAGTCGGTTTTCTCGTAGCAACTTCATTCCTCGCATTGGTCGTGCTTCGGCTGATCACCATCCGCATTCCAGCCAGGAAAGTTGCATAGAGCATGCCCAGAGTGAGTTTTGCCAACGTCACGAAGAATTTCGGCAAAGTTGTGGCCTTGGACGAGGTTTCATTTGACGTCAGTGACGGCCAATACCTGTGTGTTCTCGGGCCGACGGGAAGCGGCAAAACAACACTGCTCAAGCTTTTGGCCGGTCTCTTAAAACCTGATGAAGGCATGATCTACTTTGATGGAAAACCTGTCAATCATTTAGATGCGCAGGATCGAAACGCGGTCTACGTTCCACAACAATACGCTCTCTTTCCCCATCTGACCGTGCTACAGAATGTAGCCTTCGGTCCATTAGCTAGAGGCAAATCTGCTTCTATCGCACTAGAGACTGCTTCTAAGGCATTGGATTTGGTAAGACTGTCGTGGCGAGCACAAGCGTTACCGAACGAACTTAGCGGTGGTATGCAGCAACGGGTCGCGTTGGCACGAGGATTAGCGTCAGGGGCAGGTTTACTGCTCCTCGACGAGCCTCTCGGTGCACTGGACGCGCGACTAAGACTAGACCTTCGCCACAAGCTTCGAGACCTCGTGAAACAGTCAGGTTTCACAGCTATACACGTGACCCATGACCAAGATGAGGCCATGAGTGTTGGTGACGAAATCATGGTTCTACGAAACGGAAGAATCCAAGATTATGGGCCACAACGCAGAGTCTACAGGAGACCTGCGAGCATCTTCGTGACCAACATGATCGGAGGGGCAAGCTTCCTTGAAGGCATAGTAGACACCACTGTGGGAGAGACCGCGTTGATTAACATAAGGGGCGGTCTCACAATCCAAGCACCTTCAAAAACCCTGACACTCACCGCGCCAGTTATCCTAGCTCTGAGAAAGGAACGTATCCGAATATCTCGCGACCGGCTTGAAATGGAAAACGTCTTCAAAGGCGAAATTCGCGGCGTCAGATTCCTTGGAAATTCCAAGGAGTACTTAATTCGCATTCCGAACGGTGACATCATTGCCTCACGCCAGTTCGCAGAAAGTGAGGACAACGCGTTCAAGGTAGGCGAGGAAGTGTTAGTAGGTTTCCTTGAGAGCGATGCCCTAGTCTTCGAGTATCCAGCGGAGGGCTTGAGGAAGGAGTTGGAGGTGGCATAACATGCCAAAGCTGGACTTGCTTGGAGTGTCGAAAATCTACGGAAACATCCAAGCGTTAGCCGACATCTCACTCCACGTTGAAGACAAAGAGTACGTATGCATACTCGGCCCTAGCGGTTGCGGCAAAAGTACACTGATCCGGTGCATCGCAGGCATTAACAAACCAGACAATGGCCAAATTCTCATCGACGGTAAATCCGTTGAGCAAACCCCAATCGAAGATAGGCGAATTGGCTACGTGTTCCAGGATATCGCCCTCTTTCCACACATGTCAGTTAGGGATAACATATCATACGGGCTCGCGGTTAGACATGCAGAATCGACTGAAATAACAACCGTTACAAACGAAATGTTAGACCTCATTAACATCCGAGACCGCTCCAAGGCCTATCCAAAGGAGCTGAGCGGCGGTGCGCAACAGAAGGTAGCAGTAGGCCGAGCCATTGCAACTGGATCTCACCTTTTCCTCCTAGATGAACCACTGGGAGCTTTGGACGCTATCGTTAGGGCGGAATTACGATATGAGCTGCGGAAGCTAGCCTCGGACCTCGGCCTGACTGTAATCCACGTAACTCACGACCAAGAGGAAGCATTGTCTATTGCGGACCGTGTGGTTGTAATGAAAAGTGGCCGAATTGTCGAAGTCGGTAAACCATCCGAAATTTACCTTTCACCAAGGAAACTGTTTACAGAGAATTTCGTTGGCGAAACTAATCTTCTAGAGGGAAAAGTATTGGGAACGGATGGCTCGCAGTGCACAGTGGACATTAATGGCCACAGAATCAGAGTTTCGGGATTTGGGAAAAAAGTTGGCCAGAGGGTGATCGTATCGATTCGCCCTGAATTCGTCCCATTGACAACGCCAACTGAAGTGGGATGGAAAGGGCTAATCAAGCAGGTCACTTTCTTGGGTAACTTGAACCGTTACGTTGTCGAGGTTGAAGGCGGAATTGAAATCATTGCTGAAGTGTCCACTGCGGAATACAGTACTGGTTTCAGAGTGGGCGAGAGCGTTAGGGCATCTTTTGACGATGGGCGCATGCTCTTATTTGACTATCCCGCAGAAGGATTGGAGAAAGAGACCAGCCTGGAGTAGTTCATTGCATCATGATGATTGAGGTGTGATGAGATGTCGCTAGAGAGTTGGCTGTTGGCACGTCGAACCGTGAAGGCAATGGGCTTAGTCCTTGAGCATTCGAGAATGACTACAGTCACCGTTGAGATACTAGGAAAATGTATCCAAGATGCCATCAAAGGTGGGAAGGATGATTTGGAGAAGAACTTCACTTTACTTGAGCAGAGGGAACATGAAGCAGATGTCTTGCGGAGGCGAATCATAGAGGAACTTGCACGTGGGGAGTTGCCTTCGGATGACCGTGTCAACCTGATGCGTCTGGGCAGGCAGCTTGATTGGATAACCGACTGGGCACACGAAGGAAGCCGCATACTCATCATGTTCGACCTCTCCAAAATGCCCAAGCAAATTCAAGACGTTTTGGTGGAAATGTGCTCCACAACGACCGAAGCCACATTACACGTTACAGACACTGTGCAGAAGCTTATGGATGGTAGTCTTGACGCATCCCTAAAAGCGGCCGACCAAGTCGAAAGGTTGGAGGAGAAAGTTGACGGCCTACACCAGAAAGCACGGGGTATCCTCAAAGATATCGAAACGGATGGGATACATGTGGGTTCGATTATTCTGCTCAGCCAATTCTTGGAAGCGATTGAGAATACTGCGGATCGTTGCGAAGATGCGTGCGACCAAGCTCGTGTCATGGCCGTTACATTGGCGAAGAGGAAAGAGTAGAATCAGTCTAGCGCACGATGGGCCTGCATTGTTTCTTGCTATGGAGAAACCTGCGAATCAACTCACCTCTGTACCTCACTAGCTCTTCTATTCAACTAGTAACTGTTCTGGCGCCAGGGATGGGAGTTGAACCCGCGGGTGTGAATCGAAGTAACCCCGCGAACTTGGGTATTTTCTCAGCGTTAGAAGAAAGGCTCTACCAGTCTTGACATCGACGCTACTTTATACAGACCTGCGAAGACAAAACTTCTGGCTAAGCTGAAGTGTGTCGGTTCCCTATAGAGGAGAGTCTCTTCGGCATTTCGGTTTGGAATACGATTACACTCCTGTGGAGACGCTCGTGCGCTAAATCCGATGGAGGTAGGCCATCTACCTTTGGAATAGACAGTAGTCGCCGGGTAGTCGCCGTTCTTTCTTCGGAGGTTTCGGGTAGGATTTTGGGCTGTGAAGCCACCCACTTGACAGCAGCATCTCAGCCCACCGTAGTGCAGCGATTGAAGCATCAATCACGGGAATATCGAGTGCCTGACTCATGCGCTCGGCAATCACTGAAAGTCCGGTACAACCCATTATGATTACGTCAGGTTCATCCTCATCGCGAAGTTGTTTTGCGATTTGGATGAGTTTGTTGGCCACTGCATCGTCGTTAGAAGGAATATCCGTAACAGCCACACCGGTGCCCCAAGTCGACCTGAAGCGGACGTCTAGTCCCAGTTCGCGGACATTTCTGGGAGCGCTGTATCGCTTGAACCGTTGCTCTCCTACGTCGAGTATGCTGAAGCTATCTCCCAACATTAAGGCCGTTAACATTGAAGCTTCCCCTGGGCCGATTACAGGGATATGGGCAACTTCCCTCGCAGCGTGTACTCCCGGATCCATGAAGCAACTTACGATGACCGCGGCGAAACCACGTCGTTCAGCATCCAATACGCGCTCTATGACGAATGGCGAGACAAGGGCGTCGTCGTAGTAACTCTCAATCGACTCTGTTCCGTACTTCAAGCTCTCCACAGTGACATCAAAGCCCTGCGAGGCTCTCGCCCGAAGGTATTGCTCATCGAAATTGTCAAACACGTTAGAGATTATGGGATTCAAAAGAAGAATTCGCTTCGACAAACCAATTCATCGGCCTTTCATTCTTCGGAGAACTTGTTCCACCTTGACCTTAGAGTGGGGTTCCATAGCTATCAGATCGGAATAATTTTCGGGCTTTCGAATGAGCTTGATACGACCTCCCGCATCGATCATTACCGCGCCAGGCAGGAGGCGACCGTTGAAATGGTTCATCAAATCAATATTGTAAGCACCTACATCCAGCATTGCAACCAGGTCACCGTTGGCCATATTGTCGGGAAACAGATGGCTCTTCGGAAGTTGTGGGGTCCCCAACAGTTCACCTTCCCAATCATGGTACACATCCGCCGAATCGCAAAGTGGGCCGGCCAACCGGTAAGGTACGTAATGTGACTTGCTCATTTTTTCAGCCGCCGATGTCTCATAGTACCAGCGCAGAACTCTGCTGCTAGGTGTGACGTTGAAACCCATATCGAGGTAGAGCCATTTTTCAGAGACTCTCTGCTTAGTGCCAACTACTCGCGATAATAAGACAGCACTGTTTGCGACCAAACGTCTGCCAGGTTCCATTATCACGGTGATGGGCCTACAGCGCGACGCCTCTAGACCCTTCGCTATGGAACTAGCGATCTCTTCGTCAGATGTCTTAGACGCAAGATACTCTGCCATTGGTTGCTGTGTTTCGTTGCGTGCGTATCGCACGGGTAGGCCTCCCCCAAGGTCAATGTGTTCTAGCTTAAGACTAAGCTCGCGTTCGACTTCCACAAACTTTTGGCCAAGCTTCAAAGCAAACTCTTGCCAACTCTGCACATCTGTGTTCTGTGAACCGATGTGTCCGTGAATACCGACTGGCTTCACAAAATCTTGATACTCTAACGCCCTTCGGTAAGCTCGCACTATTTCTTCGTAATTAATCCCAAACTTGCTCTCATGAATGCCTGTTTGAATTATCGAAGCCCCTGCATGAACATAAGGAAGGACGCGGAACGAGATATTCGCTCTCTTTCTTAATGATCGGCACACTCCCACCAGACGTTCCAATTCGTCTATCGAATCAAGGTTAATGCTTCTTATTCCCAGTCGCACGGCGAGTTCGAGTTCACGTCTCGTTTTCGCTGGACCGTTAAAGATAACGTCCGTAGGCTTGAATCCAGCGACTGCAATAAGAAACATCTCTCCTTCCGATGATATTTCCGGTTTGACACCTGCTCTCCGAAGGGTGCGGAGTACATCTAGGTTCGAGTTCGCCTTTGCGGCGTAGTACAGTTCCGTATTCTTCAAATGATGACCAAAGGCTTTGCGCACCTGGTCGACATTTTTGGTGAGGCGGCGCCTCGAAAACACAAAAACGGGTGTCCCATGCTTACGAGCAATATTGGACAGCTCTACGTTATCAAAGAACAGACCACCATTTTGAATTGAGAGGCCGTCTCTGAGTAGATCACGCGAGGGAACGTGCAATTACATCTTGGACAAGGTCTGAGTTCGTCAGAGAAAAGTGTTACTTACCACATTTGCTTGGAATACCTTGGCGCATATGCGTTTTCGTTGTAAACCAGTTAGTCGTAGTTGCGATCCCGTAACGTGGATTTTCAGTGCCTACCGTGGGCATGCCGACGAACTTGCTCCTTCGTAAAGGCTTATGTCAAACAGAATACCTGACGGTCCTGATCTTCATGCTCCTTCGCACGCAGGATTTGGTTAAGACCTTCGGAGGGCTCAACGCAGTCGATCATGTTTCGATTGAGGTTGATGAAGGAGCGCTCATTGGAATAATTGGTCCCAACGGTAGTGGTAAGACCACACTCTTCAACCTCATTTCAGGCGCTATCAAACCCACTTCCGGCAAGATCTACTTCAAGCAAGAAAGGATAGACGGATTGGAACCGTATGAGGCCTTTGCCCGAGGGATAGTCAGAAGCTATCAGATCCCCCACCTATTCTACGGGATGACAGTGCGTGAAAATACTCTTGTCCCCCCGCGAAGTCAGATTGGTGAAAGAATTTTGAGGGCCCCCTTCCCGACCTCTTGGATCGACCAGGAGACCCAGCTAACAAAAAAATCTCTTGACCTGCTCACGTTTCTTCAGATGAATCATCTCTTCGGCGCGATCGCCACGGACCTTTCTGGGGGACAAAGCAAGCTGGTCGAAATAGGACGAGCCATGATGGGTGAACCCTCCATGCTCCTGTTAGATGAGCCGACAGCAGGGGTGACCCCTAACCTCGCCACGGAGATCTTCGAAAATATTGCAAGTCTCAGAAAGCGTTACAACCTAACAATCCTAATCATTGAACACAAGCTTGAGATACTCTTTAATTATGTTCAGCATGCCTTCGTGATGGATAAAGGCAAAATAATCTATTCCGGATCTCCCTCCGAAGTCTCAAAAGACCCCAAAGTTGTGGAAGCATATTTTGGATACTGAACTGTTGTTGCGGAATTATTGTTATAAGTGAAATGAATCGCAGGATCTGCTAACAGGTCATTGTGGGCTTCCGTCTAAGAATTCTCGCGTTTGCCGCCTAAAAAGAGGCGAACGACTTCTTCGTTTCTTGCAATCTGATCTTTGGTGCCTTCAGCAATTTTGCTTCCCGCAACTAAGACATGGCCCGTGTCTGCTATTTCTAGAGCAGCCCTCGCATTTTGCTCAACGAGTAGTACGCTTACTCCCTTGTCGCGAATTTCACTTATTCTCGATATCACATTCTTGGCGATTTTAGGGGCCAATCCAGCTGTAGGTTCGTCTAGGATCAGAATCCGCGGTTTGCCTATCAGTCCCTTTGCAATGGCCAAAATTTGTCTTTCTCCGCCGCTGAGCGTGTTCGCGAGTTCCTTTCCCTTGGGATGAAGTTCTGGGAAAAGTTCATAGACCTTGTTTATCGCCTCCTCCCGCAAACTAGGTTGGAGGAGAATTGATCCTATCTCTAAGTTTTCGTGAACAGAAAGGCTCACAAAGATGTTGCTGACTTGAGGTACGTATGAGATTCCCATGCGAATCACTTTTTCGGTCCGACTTCGTGTTATATCCGTTCCGTCAAACATGATGTGACCGTCGAAGATATCCACTAATCCGACGACAGATTTTACGAGCGTGCTCTTTCCGCTTCCATTCGGCCCCATTACGAGCGTTATCTCTCCCTCGTGCAGCTTCAGCGATACTTCATTGACTACCCGCATCTTGCCGTAGCCGCAACTCACTCGTTGAGTCTCAAGAATCTGTTTACCGAGCATTTCTATTCCGAACTCGTCCTGAACGGAATCCTTAGGGGCTTTTCGGGAAACAGTCCCTTCGGGCGAAACACCATGACAAGTATAACCAATGCAGCCACAACCATGTTCCGAAGATAGCTTATCTCGAAACCGGGGTAAACGCCGACTAACGCAACCACTAGACTCGATGTTGAATCCATAGCCGTGAGTAGAAACGCTCCCAGAAGCGCACCTCTATTATTCGCCATGCCGCCGAGAATTACCATAATCCACGCATTTATCGTCCATACAGTTGTAAAACTGGCTGCGTTTTCGTAGCCGATGAAAAATGTGTAGAGAGCGCCAGCTAATGCGGACATAGCTGACGCGACAATTAGCACCTGGGCCTTTCGCGTCGGGACCACCTTGCCAAAAGACTTGGCAACCAACTCATCGTCTCTGATGGCCTTGAGCAAACGGCCAAAAGGAGAGTTGACGGTTCTGTCCGTGACCCCGAACAGCAAAACGGCGAAGCTCAGAACCAATGCAGCATAGGCAAGCGTTATTGAATGTCCATTCCCCAACCATATGAACGGATTGGGAATTCCCCCCAGCCCGTTCGCGCCTCCCGCTATGCTGGGATAAGATGAAACAAAGTTCCTACTAATCTCGCCGGTCAATAGCAGGGTAATTGCTAGGTAATCGGCACGCAATCTAAGTGCGGGATAAGAGGCTAAGTATCCGAAAATGCCTCCCACAAGCATGGAAACTACTATCGACACAATGAAGACCGTAATCGCCGCCGAAGGATTTGAGAAAGCATAATCGTTTCTGAGGCCGACCCCCGCTGGCGAAAATATGCTTCCGGGAAGTTCTCCGAGGTACGAAAGGAAAGTGACAACTAGGGCACCACTTGTGTATGCCCCTATAGAAAAGAAAAACACCTTGCCGAAGTCAGGTTGTCCAGCGAAGCCATACTCTAGATTTAGGCTCAGGGCCAAGATCAAATAGACCCCATAGAAGATCGACATTGTGCCAACAAAATTGAGTATGTCTAGTGCGAACGACCTCTCCTCCTAGACTTCCCTGAACATGCCTGAACTGATTCCAGATGGCCGAACGATGAGAACAAAAATCATTATTGAGAATGTAATGAGTAGTTTGTATTCGGTGGGAACGCCGAACGCCTGATTCAATAGATAGGCTCCTAGGTTCTCTGCGAAGCCGAGCAGATAGCCGGCTAATACAGTGCCGAAATATGTGAGCCCCCCCACTATTGCTGCAGCGAAGGCCGCCAGGAGAAGTATCCATCCAATTTCGGGAGTGATGAATGAATACATCGCCCAAAAGGACCCTACCAAACCTGCGATTCCGCCGACAATCAGCCAAACATACCTTCTCATCATAACCACATCAATCGCGCTTGAACGCGCTAAGGCGGGGTTGTCCGACATGGCTCGGATTTGTTTTCCAAATATCGTTTTCGACAATAACAACCGCAACAAAATCACTACTCCAAGAGTAGTTGGCAGTATCCACAGAAGGAGCGACGTTAGTTGAGCTCCTGCAATGGTGGCAATAGTCAGAACAACCACGTTTGCTTTGAGCGTTAGTAGAAACGCCGAGGCGGCGTAAATGAAAATTCCGTAGCGGATGAATATTCCTGCTGCAATGGATCCAAGCATCAGTTGAATGGTACCTGAACGTCTTTTGACGAGTGGTTTGAAGACAATTTCGTCCATAGCGAGTGCGGCGCATGCTGAGAGCACTATGGCTACGATGAGGCTGGAGATTATGTTCAAGTGTTGGTAGGTAGTCAGAACAGCGGCCGCGTAGGCACCGATGGTTACCAATTCCGCGTAAGCCCAGTTGTACATTTTCGTTGCGTTGATGCTCAGTGTCAGACCTAAACCGAGCAATGCGTAGAGGCTACCCACTAGGAAGCTGTTGATGACTGTTGAAAGTAGGTCTGCGAGCGGGATCATGGCGAAGAAAAACGAGAGGGTTGCCGCTTATGAACCCATTGTAAGTACACCAGTTGAACCAGACCAGCCGCCTATGTTGACGAAGTTGTAAGCTGTCTGACTGCGCGCTACGGTCCAAACTACATAGTCCTGAGTTGCTCTGTCGCCGTTCGAGTCCAATTGCATTGGTCCAGAGGCACCGAACATATGCTGCGCAATGATGGGGAGCATGTTCTTGACTGCCGTGGAATTGTAACTTCCAACGTTGAGTATCGTGTTTGCCAGGAGGTATATCCCATCATAGGCCTGTTCTCCGTACGCCATGGGAGCACTTCCACTAGCAGATTGAAACGCCGTTAGAAAGCTGTCTTCAATGGAATTAGGTGTTATGCTCTGCGGGAACGTGCCCGTCAGACTAGTTTGCACCTCAAATGAGCCTATAGCATCTGGCACTTTTGGTGGTAGGATATCTGGTCCTTTCGGGCCCTCGCTTGAGAACCATCGCACTTGCGTGAGCGTGCTGTCCACACTTGCATGCGTGAATATGTTTACGGCCTCGGCGGCAAAGCCGACGAACAATACAGCAGTCTGAGGACCCACCCCTAGGCTCTTAACATTCGTGGAGAGCGTTACAACTTCGGAAGCGTAATCAGCGAGGCTCGGTTCGTATGCTTCAAGCGAAACGGTACCCCCGAGGCCTGTGAAATCTGTCTTAAGAACCGCTGAAATTCCTTGACCGTAAGGATCATCTCTGTATATCACTGCTACCTTTCGTACTCCATCGTGCCAGAGCAGTGTTGAAAGAGCCTTTCCTTGAAAAGAATCTGGCGCGATCAGTCTGAAGAGATATCCCTTTGGCACAGCCAGTAGGTTCGATGTCGAAGACACACTAACGACTACAATGTCGTTTGAGTTCGCGTAGCTTTCAATCGCCGATAGCTGACCGCTCCAGCAATGGCAGAGTATTATCGTATCCCCCGCGCTAGCTAGCGTCTGAACTGCGCTAACTGCCCCGTCTGTCGTTGTCAAGCTGTCTTGTGGAGACGACAACGCGAACCTTACATTACTTCCAGATTGAGCCAAGTTCGAATTTATCTCTCCCAATGCTATCTGAGCAGCAGTAAGCGTCTCCTTCCCAAAGGACTCTCCACCACCAGACAGGTCTGTCACGATGCCTATCGTATAGGTCATTGTCTTAGTCGGTACTGAAGGTTTCTGCGAAAACGCCGCTCCCGAATATCCGAGTGCAGCTCCGACAATAAGGCCGATTATGAGAAAGACGACAACCCTTGTTGAACTCTGAGATTTACTGCTTGCCACCTGAAATCACGCAAAAAAGTATGGAAGGTGCACGTATATGTCTTTCGTAAGTTCGGACCTTTTCATAATCCGTAAAGTTCTAAATACAAAATACCGGATTAGGGAAGTCGTATCTTCCACAATACTCATCATAGGAACATATTCCAAAACGGAATCCTATTTTGCCAACCCGAGAGAGTTGGCGCCGGGGGTGGGATTTGAACCCACGAGGCCCAGAGGACCAACAGCTATCCTGGCCCATTCTAATTGCAGATCTCGAGGTTCAACGTCCCGGTTATTCGGGGGCTCTGTCGCCTTACCTAGCTAGGCTACCCCGGCGCCCGCGTAATCCGATGTTGAAGAACGTATTAAGCCTAAGATCGATTTTCGGATTGCCCGTATTAGTCTCGGATGGTGTGTTAGGTCTTCAGAAGGAATTTGACTATTAACACTCTTCGGAGTTCAGGCGTGTACCGAACGATTAGATTCTTGGATAGATGTGCCCTAGAAACCTGCGTCTATATGGGTTGACTTTGCTCTTGAGAAGGTCTTGCAGGACATAGTAGCTTGTTTCGAATTCACCAATAGAATTGTTCCTGAACTTCATAACAGGCATTGATAGCGAAGGGTTTTCCCAAACCTTGTCCCAAGCGTCAAGTACACCCTTCATGCCGCGTGCTTGATTTCTGCCTGCTAGCTCGTTCTTTTCTACAAGCATGAGAACTACGAGCCTTACGACTCCTTCAACTCTCGTGTTCAGAAGAAAATCCCGCGTGCTGTTCTTTGGCGCTGTGGAATCCAAGATCACGCTCCGCCCATTTTTCAGCGCTAAGTCGCGCAATGCGCCAAAAACGTTGTAAACGAACTCCTCTTCATTCGAGGGTTCCATTGGGCCGAAGAACATGTTCCGCAAATCGTCAACGCTTAGTCGTACGAAGTTAGGGTGTTCGGAGATCAGCCGCCGCGCTAGCACCGTCTTTCCAGAACCCGGATACCCACTCAAAACTAGGTTCCAAAGCAGCATGGCAACGCCGGCTTATAGTCTCTAAAGCGTCCAAGATAACTTCTAGGAGCACGGCCCCTAAAGAGAATCGGAAAAGCTTAATCACGCTATGCTCGCCCTCGCCCCCGAGAGTTTCGTAGAATGAACGAATGGGACCTACTGATGAGTCTCGGGCCTACAAACGTGGACCCCCTTGTACTTCGGTCTATGGCTCGCCCCACGGACTCGCATACTAGTACGTCATTCGCCAACATCTCCAAGGAAATACTCGAAGGTCTAGCCGTCAAATGAAGCCTAAGATTTTCGTAACAAGAGTCCTCCCTAAGGAGGCTATGGACCGAATCAACGTATCTTGCGACGCGAAGGTTTGGATGGAGAAACTCCCCCCTCCAAGAGAGGTCTTAATTGAGAACACTCGAAACATTGAGGGGTTGCTTTGCCTTCTCACTGACAAAATCGACGCGAACCTGTTGGGTCGGGCGTTGAGGTTGCGAGTGATCAGTAACTATGCGGTTGGCTATGACAACATAGATGTTGCCGCCGCCACTCAACGCGGCATAGTTATCGGCAATACGCCAGGCGTCCTCACAGAAACTGTCGCCGACTTCACCATCGCCCTCATGACCACCGCGGCGAGACGCATAGTGGAAGGAGACAAACAGGTCAGAACAGGCAGATGGAAAACCTGGGACCCTATGACTCTTCTCGGGCAGGATATACATAACGCCACGCTCGGAATTATCGGTCTAGGCAGAATTGGAATTGCAGTAGCACGGCGCGCCAAAGGTTTCGACATGAAGGTTTTGTACTATGACCTAACACGCAGGAATGAAATCGAGAGCACTCAAGGAATCGAATATGCGGAACTCGACCGGATCCTCGCTGAAGCTGACTTCATATCTCTTCATGCAAACCTAACTTCCGAAACCTACCACTTCATAGCCAAAGAACAACTGGGAAAGATGAAGCGGACTTGTGTTCTGATCAATACGGCCAGGGGGCAGTTGGTCGATAGCATGGCATTGTATGAAGCACTCCGCAACAACAAGATTGCTTTTGCGGCCCTCGATGTCACCGACCCTGAACCTCTCCCAACGAGCCACCCTCTACTGACATTGGACAACGTGATTGTTACGCCTCACATCGCAAGTGCCTCAGTATCGACTAGAACTAAGATGGCGTTGATGGCAGTGGACAACCTAATCGCTGGGTTGAATGGCGAAATGCCGCCAAACCCCGTCAATCCCGAAGCTCTCCGAAAAGCCTAGTATGTTTCAGTTACTATTTCGAACGCAGTTGAAATTTAAGTACTATGAACTACCTGAGGTTGTAGTGGACCCAGTTGCAGGTCACAATAAGCATTCCATACGCCCTGCGCCAGTATACCCAAGATAAGTCAGAGGTGGGGTTGGATGCTTCCGCCGTTGATGAACTACTTCTGAAGCTCGACAGCCTCTTTCCAGGCCTGAGGGCTTTCATTGTCGACGAGGGAAAGGATGTGAGAAGGTACGTGAACATATTCGTAAATGAGCAGGATATTCGCTCAGGCGAAGGTTTGCCGACAAAGCTCAAAGATGGAGACCGAATCCGCATCATACCAGCCGTAGCTGGGGGTTGATGGATTACAATGGCACACAAGATGAGTAGAGCAACTGTACATGTTCTACTCGGAATTAGAAAAGGAGGGTTCATTCTTCAGTCTGATTCACGCAGACGGGCATGGAAGATGAAGGGGCCGTTCTTTGAGAATTCACCAGTCTTCCACATGGCCTTCGACAAACGTGATGATTGAGTGCAGGCAAAGGCCACCTGCTCCAGGTTGCCATTTCGGGCGAGTAGGATGGCTGTTTAGGTTCTCGTTGAGTTTCCAATTATTGCCTCCGTCATCGCTCCGGAATAAAGCGGCGGGTGCAGTGCCCGCGTATACTACGTTAGGTTCGTCAGCTAGGCCAGGCTCTACATGCCAAACGTTTTCAACTTTCATCTCAGAGCCTTCAGCGAACCTAGGGGGCGTCGTTGCATTCTCCCATGTCTTCCCCATGTTCCTGCTCCTCTGTACTGTCGGGCCGAAGTGGCCGCTGTTGACTGCGGCGTAGATTGTCTTTCCATCACCGACCCGTTCCATAAGAAACGAATGTACGTTGGTATTTCATCGGTTGGCGTCTTCAAATCAGAAGACACAGGCCAAACTTGGGATGTAAAGAATAGGAATGTGCGAGCGGATTTTCACCCCGAAAAGTACCCAGAGTTCGGCCAGTGCGTGCATAAGCTCGTCATGGACCCAAACAAGCACAACAATCTCTACCAGCAGAACCATTGCGGCGTCTACAAATCGGAGGACGCTGCTGAAAACTGGGTTGAAATCTCAGAGGGGTTACCAAGCGGGTTCGGTTTCCCGATGGCTGTTCACCCGAACGATTCAGAAAGGTTCTATGTTGTCCCAGAACAGGGAGATTTCTTCCGCGTTGTTGCTAACAAGGAATTCGCAGTATACGAAACTGGGAACGCCGGAAGATCATGGAAGAAACGGATTAAGGGTCTGCCGAATCATAACGCGTACGTAGGTTGCTATCGAGAGGGCATGGCCACTGATCAGCTGGACCCGGCAGGTGTGTATGTTGGCACTCGCATGGGACACTTGTTCCACAGCACCGATGAGGGCAAGGCTTGGCGGTTGATGGCATAATGGTTGCCGCCGATCTACTCCGTATCGACAGCAACAATCCCTTGATTACTTCGAACTAATCGTCAGGAAATCGTCACGGTTTATGTACGGTTCTAGTTAGCTCTTCTATTGCACTGTCATCCTCTATGGTCGAAAAGTCACCGAGTGGCTTGTCCATTAGAATCGACCTGATGAGCCTGCGCATTATTTTGCCACTTCTCGTTTTGGGTAGTTTGCTCACAAAGTGTATGTCGCTTATGATTACGATTGGGCCCATTGTCTTTCTCACGGATTCTCTCAACGCCTGCTTCAAGTCGTCGGTCGGTTCCACTCCACCTTTCAAAACGACAAATGCGCAAGCAGTTTCTCCCCGCAGTTCGTCTGGTCGGCCGACAACTGCTGCTTCCGCGACGGTTGGATGTTGTAGTAAAGCGCTCTCAATCTCGATGGTCCCAATTCTGTGGGCTGAGATCTTGATTACTTCGTCTACCCTACCGAGGAACCAGATGTATCCGTCCTCGTCCTTCAACGCTGCGTCTCCGCTTGTATAGACGCCTGGGAACCTGTTCCAATAGTTCTCAACGTACCGCTCATGATCGCGCCAGAGTGTCGGTGTCAAACCCGGAAATGGCCTCTTGATGACAAAGGTTCCTTCAACTCCCACTGCCACAGGTTTTCCTTCTTCATCTACGATGTCCGCGTCGATTCCAGGAAGAGGAATTGTTGCTGAACCTGGCTTTATTGGCAGAGGTGAGATTCCGATCGGGTTACCGACTATGGGGCCGCTTGTTTCGGTTTGCCACATATGGTCGACGACGGGAATCCTGTCATGGAAAACTTTCTTTTGGAGCCATTCCCACGCGGGTGGGTTCAAAACTTCACCTGCACAGAACACTAGCCTTAGCGAGTTCAGGTCGTGCTTCTTGGGGTACTCGTCGCCGTATTTCATTAGGGCACGTACCCCGGTGGGGGAAATCCAAAGCTTACTCACTTTATTCCTCTCGAGGAGCTGCCACCATACGTCAGGGGTAGGATGGTCGGGAAGCCCTTCGTACATTATCGTAGTGCAGCCGAAGAGGAGAGGGCCGTAGACCACGTAGCTGTGGCCCACAATCCAACCTATGTCCGACGTCGACCACCAGACATCGTTCTCCCGCATATCATAGACCCATTTGCCCATGGCGTAAACGTAGACTTGGTAGCTACCATGCGGTTGAACGGTGCCCTTGGGTTTGGCCATGGTTCCCGATGTGTGAAGTATAAATGCGGGTTCATCCGTCCGCATCTTTTCAACCTCAGCGCTAGCATCTCGGCCTTTCACTAGCGCTTCGTCCCAGAACAGGTCTCTTCCAGGCGTCATCGGTGGGGATTTTTCGCCACGCTTCAACACGACGATTTTTCCGACTTTGTTTTGGCGTGACTTGAGAGCTTCATCTACAATTTCCTTGAGTTTGACAACGCTCCCCCTCCTGTAGCTCACATCCGCAGTAACAACGAGCCTTGATTCCGCGTCCTCGATCCTGTCCGCTAACGCTCCAAATCCAAATCCCCCGAAAACGACGGAGTGAATCGCCCCGATTCGGGTGCAGGCAAGCATTGCTATTGCCGCCTCTGGGACCATGGGCATGTAGATTGTGACTCGGTCGCCGTGCTTGACGTCGAGTGATTTCAGGGCTGCTGCAAACTTCTTCACTTCGGTCAGAAGTTCACTGTACGTGAACGTTCGTCTTGGAAAGCCTTCCCCGTTCTCCCAGATTATCGCAAGTTTGTTCCCTCTGCCCAGCTCAATGTTTCTTTCTAGGCAGTTGTAGGCCAGGTTTGTGACTCCGCCGTTGAACCATGAAAAATTCGGATAATCCCACTTGAAGGCTTTGTCCCACCGTTGGAACCAGTGAAGCTCGGAAGCAACTTCCCCCCAGAAACCTTCTGGGTCGTTTAGAGCTCGAGTGAGCATCCGCTTCAATTCGGGTGGGTATACAAGCCTAGACCTCTCAGCCTTCGACAAAACACAGCCTCAGAATATTGCACAGGCTAATGAACTAACTATTGCTTAAACAGGTATTCATCATTTCGAGAGAGCAATGGGCACAGGCCTGGTAAGGCAAAGCTCCGCATACTTCGCACTTTGGGCAGCGTTCTCCTGAACATTCACGTTCTTGCAGGTCCATCTAAACCACGGGGAGTTCATGCTTTGGAAACTAAAACATGTGGTTTTATAGATTACCTACGAAACATTACTGAATATAGCGACTTCGGCCTGAACATGTCGCCCGACTTTCTTTATCACTGAAACATGTGGACAGCTAATTCACGCTGAATCCAGTCTGACAAATTATATTAGTCTTCAACGACGACTAGGTGGCGTTGATTCTTATGAAACTCGAAGGAAAAGTGGCCATAGTCACCGGAGCGGGATCCGGGATTGGTCGAGCTACTGCCCTACTATTTTCCAAGGAGGGCGCCAAGGTCGTCGTATTTGATGTGGTTAAGGAGAGCGGAGAAGAAACCGTTCGATTGATCGAGCAAGCTGGGGGCGAAGCATTAAACGTTCATGGCGATGTATCAATTGCTGCAGACGTTCAGAGGATGGTTCAGGAAACAATTAAGAAATTTGGGAGACTGGACATACTATTCAATAACGCAGGTATCGGATCTGTTGGCAATGTCCTCAAAGTTACCGAGGAGGATTGGGACCGACATATGGCCGTCAACTTAAGGGGGCCCTTCCTCTGCTCCAAGTACGCTATCCCCGAAATGAAAAAAGCAGGGGGCGGCGCCATCGTAAACATAGGCTCTATTGATAGTTTCGCCGCGGGCTTTCCTCCCTGCATAGCGTACGCCACTTCCCGAGGTGGGACACTTCAACTCACACGATGCTTGGCGATCGATCACGTGAAGGATAAGATTCGAGTGAACTGTGTGGCACCAGGAGCCATAGACACGCCGCCGAGCTGGGTGTCATCAGACAGGTATGACCACCTAATGACGCCTTATGGCGATCCGAAGATCCTGAAGAAACAGCTTCTTGAGAAGCACCCAATGAATCGTTTGGGCAAGCCGGACGAAGTTGCCAAGGCAGTCTTGTTCCTAGCCTCCGACGACGCTTCATTCACTACTGGAGCAGTGCTAATGGTGGACGGAGGGTACACCGCTCAGTAGCAGTGAGCTATCCCCTCAGCAAGTTCGTAGAGTCCAATTTCCAATTTCGCCGAAAGAACATGACACGCGTTCGAAGCTCAATGGAAGAGAGGGCTCGTCAAACGAGGTGTTATTTGCAAGTCAGCCCACTAAGCGTGCAAAGTTCTGGGCCACCGCGTTCTCCACTTCATTTATGGGGCAATTCTTTACGCGGGCTATTCCTTCCAGAGATGTCTTTACCATCTTCGGTGCTGACTGGACTCCGTCATATTTCACGAGTGGGTGAGTGTCCGTTTCGGTGAGTATGTTCTCCAGCGGAACCATTTTTGCAAGTTCTTGCACCGTCTTGGAAGTCGCCACTAGAGGCGTAATGGAAACATAATATCCGAGGTCGATCATTTTGGGAATGAGCTTTAGCGGTGTTCCTTGTTCGGCAGCATCATACCAGTGTATGTTCACGTGTTTCGCATCATACGTCTGGAGCAATTCGAGAATCTGCTCCTCTGCGCTTGCGGAATGAATGTTGACTACCTTGTCTGTGCCCTTGCATGCTTCAAGGAAGGCCGTGAAAACTTTGAGTTGGGCATCATGGTCCTTAGGATCCTTGTAGTATGCGTGGTCGAGGCCGATTTCACCCACGTACCGCACGTTCTTCAGTTCACGTAATGCTTGTTCAAGCTCATTCAGATGTGAAGGCGCACTCCACGGGTGAATACCTAGCGCGGGATAGATCTTAACTCGGTCCGATTGGATCGCACAGGTCTTCTCGTACGACTCCATGTCCATGCTTACAGCCATGATCTTCCGGACTCCAGTCTGATACGCTTCGCTCAGGGTCCTTTCCATGTCTTCGACACCATGAAGGTGCGCGTGAACATCAACAAGCATACTTGATCATCGTTTCCTGTAGCTTCAGTAGAATATGTACTCTTCTGCCCTACGCACGGGGCGTCGGTAACTTCCCCACTGTCATTGACTTAGTTTTCTTCTTGGCAGCTGACCTGATTTCTTAGCGCGAAGGGCACTTAATCAGTGCTCGGTTTGGTCCTCCTAAAGTCGAAGGTGTATCTTATTCCTTGTGAGCTCATGGCGGCCGAGAACGAGCCAAGAACCGATCGTAGTTCGGCACAGGAAAAACGTGGGAGAAAAAAGGGCTAGGATTGCCCGATGAAGATTCAGGCCTTTCCGAGCTTCTTTGCTAGTTCAATGAGCTCTTTGTGCACGACCTTTCCTTTGTCGGCGACTTGTACGCCGTCAAGCCAGATGGAAGTGTTTTGGCAGATGCCGTCGGAGTGAGACGCGGCTGGAATACCGTCTGGAGGGGCTATCAGCGGTCCTACGTAGCCGATTCCCCATTCAGTGCAACCCCAGACTCGTTCGTCTTCGAGGATATTTCCTGTCAGCTTCGCACCTGGATTGCACCCGTAACAAACGTGGGCCATTCTGAACATGTTCGGGTCATTGAAGCTTCTCAACCAATTTTCATATTCAAGGGCTTCTTTGCCACCTTCAATCCTCGTGATCCTGCCTTTCTCCACGTGTAGTTTGACGGGTTCCCTTGCAAGTCCAATCGGAGGGACAATAGATCCATCGAATGCGATGATTCCATTTATTGATTCAAAGCTTAGCGCCCATCCTATTTGACCCGCCATCATATGGGACCCCGGGGTGTCAGCGTAGCCAACCTGGCATCTGAACGGCTTTGAGGGGTCAATGTCGAATTCAACGTTTGTCCCGGCCTCCGTTGTGAGCTTGATGTGCTTGCCCTTCTTGTTCATGTCTACAAATTTCTCTTGGTACGCCTTCAGGGTTGGGTAGTCAATTCTCCCGAGACATCTAGTCATCATGTCGGGGCTCATGCCGACAAGACAAAGGTGTCTGAGATTCTTGTTTCCCTTCATTGCAATCTCGTAGGGGGTTGAGTATAGAAGCCATTGGTTGTTGAATTCAACCCATGCATCAGATTCCTTTAGGGCTGCTCCTAGAGCATTTACAGGTAGCATAGGATCACCCGCTCTTCCCACGCCCAAGGGAGAAGCGACCCGCATCACGAGAGGCTTGGCTCCAACAGCAAACGCCGCCCTGGCCACTCCTTCGACGACCCGCATATCGGATTCGGTGTCTGCCGTTATCGCAAGTGTTTCCCCTGGTTTCAACCTGAATAGCTCTCTACATAAAATATCGGCTGAGCGTCCGATCTCGTACTCATAGAATCCTGACATTATCTATCGCAGTGATAGCGACTTCAATTATCTATTTAACAATTAGCACACTTACGAAACCCGATTTAGAACTGTCGAGTATATAGCCGAAGGGCTCGTGGGTAGCGTGGTTTGTCGCCGTAGTGGGCAGGCTTGCACTTAAGCGTCTGAGATTCAGTGTATGTAGAAAGCCTATTCCCTATCTGGTGTAGTATCGCCGTGCCGAGGAAGACTGGTATGATTGAGAGAAGGAAAATAGAGAAAGGCGTTGTGAACATGTTCAAAGTGAACATGGGACTCAAAGCTGGAGAACGAGTTCTTGTGGTCACGGACGCTCGAACCATAGACGAATGGAGAACCCAGGGCAGCGAGCAACTTACAGAAGCGGTGCGCCGATCAATCCTTGCTAAGATGGTGAGTGAGATAGGTGCTCAGGCCTTCCCGAAATCAAGCGTGGAATTTTTCGCGTATCCATCAGTTGGGAAACCCGGCACCTACCCGGGGGCCGAGGTCGAGGAGAAGATGAAAGCGGCTGATGTGGTGATAGCAATAACTACCTACTCCCTTACTCACACGGACGCACGGGAACATGCAAACCTTGCGGGAGCCCGGGTAGCGAGTATGCCGAATTTTCTGGTTGAGATGTTCTACCCTGGAGGCCCGATGGCTGCAGATTATGGAAAGATCGCGCGAGAAACGGAAAAGATAGCTGACTTGATCACACAGGCTGAGGAGGCCACAATCAAGACCAAAGCGGGGACAGACCTTACCTTCAGTCTCAAGGATAGAAAGGGAATGTCAGACACGGGAATATTCACCGAAAAGGGAGCATGGGGCAACCTACCCTCCGGCGAAGCATACAGTGTTCCCGTAGAAGGAACAACAAACGGTAGAGTTGTCGTTCAGAAGGATTGGTTCCCTAATCTCAAGGAGAACATGATACTCACCTTCAAGAACGGGAAAGCCGTCAGCGTTGACGGTGGAGGTCAAGTGGGCGACAGGTACAGAGAACTATTGTCATTCGGCAAGCAAGAGGAACCCTATCTCTCACGCAGAAATCATGCAGAGCTTGGGGTCGGCACTAACCCGAACGCGAAACGGCCAGACAACACTCTAGAAGCCGAAAAGATCCGAGGGACAGTTCACGTCGCGATAGGAGACAACTCTCACATGGGTGGATCCGTCAAAACAGACCTGCACCAAGACTTCATAATGCCGCTTGCCACGCTATCGCTAGACGATAAGACAATAATGAGAAGAGGCAGGTTGCTGATCTAATCCCGCTTTCCACTCTTGTCTCTGCAATGAGCTGAGCGAATCTTCCTGAGCGCCATTGGCTGCATGCAATCATGACGAACCGTCTAGGCGCTTGTGAACGAGGAGGTAAAGTGTGACCCGTCCGCCGCGAGATTTTCAATGAGCAAACATTCGCGACATCTAGAAAAGGCATAAATGGCGACCGCTCTTCTTACAAAGACGAGGGAAACAGATCCGTGAGAAAGGATCCCTTCTCAATCGAGATCATAAAAAGTGGTTTCGATAGCATCGCAAATGAAATGTTCTGGCTCGCGATTAGAACGTCAAAGAGCCCCATTTTCTATGAAACATTCGATTTCTCCACTGCCATTACGAATCAGGAGGGGGACATTCTAGCAATTTCAATCGGCCTTCCTCTTTGGATAGGTGTCATGAAATCCATCGCTAGGAATTCAGTTGATGAAATCAAGAAACATGACAAACTCTACGCAGACGACATAATTGTCTGCAATGACCCCTACATAACAGGCACGCACCTGAATGATATCGGAATGGCTTCACCGATTTTCCACCGTGGAGAAATAATTGCGATCACTACCGCAAAGGGGCACGTGAATGATGTAGGGGGGATGAACCCGGGCAGCTGGGGCCCGGACAATAAGGAAATCCTACAAGAAGGCCTCTTCATACCGCCTGTGAAATACTACGAGAAGGGGAAACCAAACCGAGACGTAATCCGAATGATTCTGGGGAATACAAGAATCCCTGATTTTGTTCACGGAGATTTGGAAGCGCTTGCCGGAGCGCTTAGGCTTGGGACGAGAAGGATAACTGAACTAATTCACAAATACGGTGTTGAATCAGTCAGAGATGCGATGAGCAACATTCTCGCTGAAGGTGAAAAGAGGGCGATGGCCCGACTAGCCGAGCTTCCGAAAGGCAAATTCTATGCCGAGGACTACTTGGACGAAGGCTATGAGAGCAAGGAACCACTAAAAATCTTTGCGACAACCACGATCACGGACAATGAATTCATAGTAGATTTTACAGGCGCACCCAAGGCCTTCCCGGTTTCATTGAACACGACCTATCCATCAACCCTAGCAGCCGTGGCGGTCGTCTATATGGCCATAACCGATCCTCACATGCCTTTCAATCAAGGGCTGCTGAAACCACTAAGGGTAATTGTTCCAGAGAACACGATCTTCAACGCCAAGCGACCAGCCCCCGTATCAGTCTACTGGGAAACGATGACTCAGGCTGCTGATCTCGTCTGGAAGGCTCTCGCGCCTCATATCGGGGATAAGTTGTCCGCCGGACATTTTCTCTCAGTCTGCGCAGAAATCATTGCTGGAATCGACCCCAGAACGAAAGAATACTTCGTACTAGTCGAACCCAATCCTGGCGGATGGGGTGCAGCCCCTGACAAGGACGGCGAAAGCTGCTTAGTCTCTTTTGCGGACGGCGAGACGTTTGCGAATCCAGTCGAGGTACTAGAAAAACGATACCCGCTCGTAGTCGACAGGTTCAAGCTGAATGTGGAAGATGGTAGCGGACACGGAAAGTTTCGAGGAGGGTTCGGCATGATCAAGGACTACCGAATGCAATGCGATAATGCAAGCTTCACGACTTCGATCAACAGGGGAAAAATTCCTCCTTGGGGAGCCATGGGTGGAGGAGATGGTACAGTAAACTACGTAGTGATACTGCGGGACGGGAAGGAGTTGATGAGAGTTAACCGGATCACCAACTTCCTGCTCAAGGAGAATGACATAGTAAGTATTCGGAGCGGCGGTGGGGGAGGTTGGGGTAACCCCCGGGACAGAGACCATGCCCTGGTGAAACGTGACATACTGAATGGGTATATTACCGCCGAGCAAGCTCAGAAGGTCTACGGAGTCAGTTAGGATAGGCAACTAGCATCATACCTGATGTCCACGAAGAATGAGCCAGGTGGGCTTGGTGTGAGCGTCAATGTCTCGAAAGCACGTAAGGATACGGCCACCTTCTCAAACGGCGTAATCTATCTCGACCACGCCGCAGGCTCAGTGCCTCCCATTCCAGTTCTACAGGCAACGAGAGATTACCTGGATGAAGTAGGCAAACTCGGTTTCGTCAACCCCGCCTTCTATGAGAAGGGAGCGGAGACGACCAAGGATACGAAGAGAAAAGTCGCCGAGTTCATCAACGCAGATCAGGCGAACGAGGTCGCACTGACTAAGGGCGGCTCAGAATCAATCGGGCAGGTCATCAACGGAATAAAGTGGAAGAAGGGCGACGAGGTCGTGACGTCCATTCTCGAAATCGTTTCAGGCTTCGTTCCCCTCCTAAGGCTTGAGCGAGATTTCGGCGTCAGAGTACGTGTAATTGGCATAAGTAGAAGCGGTCACGTGAACCTGCAGGCGCTAGAACGCGCGTTGAGCAAGAAGACTCGACTAGTTGTTATGATGCACATTTCAAACTCGCTCGGTACCCTCCAGCCATTAAGAGAAGCTAGGAAACTCATCCGAGAGACCCACGCGCTCTATCTCGTCAACGCATCCCAATCCATCGGTCAGATTAGAGTTGATGTCAAAGATCTTGGTTGTGACTTTTTGGTGGCGCCATGTAGGAAATGGCTTCGAGGGCCGCAGGGACTGGGCATCCTCTATTGTAGAAAGGAGCTACTGGGTAGCATGGAGCCCTCACATATCGCTTGGACAACAACCAAATGGATTTCGCGCAGTCGTTACAAGCATATCGGTACTGCTGAGAGATTTGAGGCCGGTGAACTGAACTTCGGGACAGTTGCTGCCCTGAATAGAGCTCTTGATTACGTTGAAGAAATCGGTGGGATAGACAATATACGTAGCAGAATACTGCACCTTACAAGTTACCTACTTGAAAGACTGCGGGAAGCAAATGGCATCGAGGTGTACGGCGACCCCGAATCCGCGACTCGAGGTGGAATCGTAGCCTTCGATAAAAGCAAAGTTGCATCAGAGAATATTTCAAGTCAACTGGCAAAAGAAGGGATAGTCATCGAGGCTGGCAATTTCGCCTCTCCCCTCGTTCTCAAGACCTTCCACAGAGACAAGTGGGCAAGGGTATGCGTACACTACTTCAACAGCGCTGAAGATATTGATGGCTTTGTCACAGCGTTGGAAGCAGCCAGGTAAGGGTCGCCTGCGCAAGCTCACATATAGCCGAGGCGCTAAACTAGCACGCTTGCTTCTCAACCCTTGGTTGCCTCTTTCAAAGTAAGATCAGGTACAGGTAGAAGCATGGTTTAGGGATCTGCAAGCGGAAATAGGTACTACACGGACGGTAAATACGCATAGCATAAATATGTAGAACTTCGAACTCGATTTTGGGATCTTAATGACCCAAACGACTAGAAAATTACTAATGACCCCGCGACAAATCGCTGTGACAGCAATATTCGCTGCGCTCGGTATGATCTGTAACGGCTTAGGCTTGGCATTACCAGGTTACCTTCCAATGGTCAACTTCGAGCTCAACGGAACCTTCATGACAATTGTAACCATGGCCGCCGGCCCACTCGGCGGCGTGATAGCAAGTATTCTGCAATCGCTGACATCTGCAGTCGGTCTCGTCGGTGCTTGGTGCTACTGGCCACACATCTTTCTAATAGCTGCGCTCTATCCTGCAATCTGGTCGATGAAGAGCAGAGTCACGAAAACAGTGGCCTGGTGGGCAGCGACGGCAGTTGCACTTTTCGTGCAGTACTTCGCTTGGTGGTGGCTATATGCTGCAGTCTTCCACCTAATGACCGTCCAAGCAATGTTCTACTACAACATGTTCGCAGGACCATATGTGGTCTATCTACTGATCTGGGGCCTCATACCCTGGATTGTCCTTATGACCACTCCAAGGTTCGTCAGGCCCGACTGGAAGTTCCCAGCAACCAAATACATCGCTATAGTTCTCGCCGTGATTTCGGTGGCCTTGGCGGTTATCTGGTGGTAAGAAATGGAAACTTGGCAGATTGCTGGCGCGATCGTAGTGATCGTCGTAGTGTTCGTCATCGCAGCCTACTTTGAGTTCCGTGATAGAAAGAAGAAGTAGCCATCCACAGCGCTGGGTCTCCCTTCCTTTTTTCTTTTATGATACGCTAGTTGGAATTGTGTCCTTGCTCGTGGGTCTCATTTTCTTGTGAGTATGACGTTGCCATATTTGTCGACGATCGCCTTGAATCCTTCGGTTATGACAATGGTCGAGGTTATTTCCTCAACGATCGCAGGGCCCTTCAAAGGTTTGTTGAGAGGTAAGCGGTCTTTCTGATATATCGGCAGTTTTCTAGTTCTCTTGTCCCGTCCTAAATAGACCTCTCTTTCCTCTTTCAAAGCCTTCGCCATACTTCTCCCTTTTTCGGAAAGCTTCTGTAGCGAAGGCCTCTTCACTTTTGAGAGTCCAGCGACGTGGAAGTTTACCATCTCTACGGGATCATTCTCAAGAATGAATCCGTATTCGCGTCTGTGCGCCTCGATGAATCTCTCTTCTATCTCACCAATTTCCTTAGAGGTTATCTTACCCGACATGAGTGGCACTTTTATTGTGTGCTCCTGACCGTAGTACCTCATATCACCGTACCTAATTGTGCTGACGGTAGAAATATCGATCCGTTCTGACTTGAATGTATCTTGCAGCCTCTTCTCCAAACCGTTGAAGATATCGTCTATGTGAGCTGCAGCAGTCTGCTTGTCGCCGATCTTCATGACATCTGTGTGCACAATATCATGACGAATATCCGCAACCAGCATGCCCCATGCATTGAAGACACCGGCAGGGATGGCAGGAACGACAATTCTCGGTATCTGGAGCTCCGTTGCTATGAAGGGCGCAAACATCGGACCTGAACCGCCGTGGGCGATCAATGTGAACTCTCTTGGATCGAATCCCTTCTGAACTGACACCAGGCGAATGACATGTGCAGCTTGGTCATTTGAAACCCGAATGATCGCATCCGCCATCTCCTCAGCGGAAACACTGAACTTGCTCGCAAGCTTCATCAACGCCTTCTCCGCCATGTCGCGGTGGATCTCCAATTCGCCACCCAGCAAGTATTTGGAGTTCAAGTAACCGGCTATGACGTAAGCGTCGGTCAGCGTCGGTTCCAGGCCGCCCTTGCCGTAGCACACTGGCCCTGGATCTGCTCCAGTCGCCTTGGGCCCTACCTTAAGAGCGCCGACATCGTCCACCCACGCTATGCTTGTACCGCCATTTCCTACCTCTATAACCTCCACAACGGGAACTTTGAGCGGATAGCCCGGTCTGAATCTGTCTCTGTCCACGTAGTATTCAGTCGTAATGCGCGGCAGAAGACCTTTCACAAGGCCCGCCTTAGTAGTGGTGCTCCCACCGTCTAGGACGATCAGGTCACGGTAGCCTAGGATTTCAGCTAGCACTGTTCCTCCGACGATGCCCGCCACAGGGCCTCCTTCGACTGTGAATATCGGATATTTCTTGGCGAAGGTTGAAGTAGCCATCCCTGCAGCTGCAAGCATCACGAAGAATGTGCCCTTGAAATTCATTCTCGATAATGTGTTTTCTATTACGGTCACATAGGCGTCAAGTTCAGGTTGCACGTAGGCATTCAGCACTGCGGTGCTCGTTCTCTCATACTCGCGCCATTCTCTTGATAGCTCGTGGCCCAAAGTCACGAACGGTCTCAAGCTAGCCTGCTCAAGTGTGCTTACCGCTATTTCCCCGGCCTTCTGTTCGTGGATGGGATTCGCATAGCTGTTTATGAGACTTACAGCAATCGCATTACAACCTTTCCCACTCAGTTCTTTCACAGCACGTTTGACTTCGTCTCCGTCGAGTGGGGTTATGATATTACCGTCCGCCCCTATTCTTTCCTTGACTCCTGCAGTAAGGTATCGAGGAACGAATGGTTCTGGCTTACTGTATTTGAGGTTGAAGAGGTCCCGTCTGTTGGCGCGACCAATCTCTAGAATATCGAAACCGTCAGTGGTGACTAGACCGACCTTCGATCCGGAACGCGTTATGATCGTGTTTATGACGACGGTCTGTCCGTGAACTAGATGCCGAGTCTTACTCAAGTCCAGTTTGCTTCGTGAAAGGGTTTCACGCACGGCTTGAGAGTAATCTTTGGGGGTTGATTCGATTTTCACCCATTTCAACTCCCCCGTTTCCTCGTTCAAGGCCAAGAGATCAGTAAAGGCTCCGCCTATGTCGACGCCAACGCGCCAACCCAATGTAAACGCCGAATGAGCGCAAAAATGTGCAGCGCTATTAAGACTTTCCATATTCTCGGAACATTTTGCCGCGGCCAATCTTGCGTACATCAAACGATTTCGTTTTGTTTGCTGGAGTTTACGATTTGGTCCGAGAGACTGACCTAGGACAGAAGGGTCAACGTATCTGAGTTGGGCAGATCAATAGAAGCTTGGGATTAATGTCTAAAGAAGGCGTTGCGTATGAGAAACGTCGTCACTTTGAAGCTCGCTAGATTGTACACCCAAGTTCCCGTCAGGATAGCGACCACGAGCAGAACTAGGAAGAATGAAGTGGCCACTATGTCAGCTACAGAGATCTTCGTCTCTCGCAGAGAAATTGGATGAGTCGTGGCTCCGAATCCTCTCGAGGTTATCGCGGTCGCCAAGAACTCAGCCGTTACCATGGAACGCAATATTAGAGGTATGACGACCGGAACGAAGCTTCTGACGGCTGTGAACGGGTTTTTCGAACCAGTTTTCAATCCCCTCGAACGCTGCGCTTCCATAATGGTTGTAACTTGTTGTGAAATTTCAGGAAGATAGCCGAAAGCCACACTAATGGCGGTCGTGATTTCCATAGGTACTTTGAACTTGCTAAATGCGGTGACGATGTCTGACGGCGAGGTGAAGAGTAGGAAAAGCCTGCTCGCTAGGATGAATACTGCAACTCGCATACAAATGCCGACAATAAACACGAGCGATTCAACGCTCACGTGTCCAAAAGGCCCGATAGAGCCGATCCGCGGTATCAGCCAAAACAAGTATAGTAGATTCCATGATACCATGCTCCTGACTGTGAAGTCAAACGCAAATAGATTGAACAGGGCAACCATGATATACGCTGGAAATGGAATCACTATTGCCTTCATCATCGCCGACAAACTGTCGCCCGCAATCTTGCCGCAGATCATTACAAGCACAATCATCCCCAGCATGAAAATTGGATCAGACCATGCCACCGCGGGAATTATCATAGCAAAGAACCACAGCATCTTCACCCTTGGATCTAGATTGTGCAGAGGTGTGTTTCTCGCAGTGTACCTGAAGAGACTTGAGAAGCTTGTTGACATTTACTTCACCGCTGAAACGATCTGCAACATTTCGCCTAACGTGAGAACATCAGAGGGAAGACCAAGGCTCACTAGGGCCTGTCCAATCTGTGTAACCTGAGGTGGCTCCAATGAGCTTTCTCGTATCCGTTGAGTTTGGCTGAATACCTCTCTCGTGGGTCCTGCCAACAGCATCTGCCCATTAAGCATTACAACTAGCCTTTCACAATATTCCGCTATGAGATCCATGTTGTGGCTAATTATGATAATCGTCCGCCCTCTTTCACACAGAGTCTTGGCTAGATTCATCACGATCTTGGATCGAGTGAAATCCTGTCCTGTCGTAGGCTCATCGACTATGAGCACCTTCGGGTTAAGCGTAAGTACGGAAGCCACAGCCACTCGTTGTCTCAAGCCCTGACTCAGGTTGAAAGGATTTTCATCCAAGTATGCGGTTATCTCAACCTCACTCGCAGCGCTCTCGACGCGACGGCTTATTTCGTTGTACGATAGCTTAAGGTTCTTCGGCCCGAACGCCAACTCATCTCTGACCGTTTTCGCGAAAATCTGGTCATCTGGATTTTGGAAGCTATACCCAACCCTGCTGACCAACTCCGCGATTGATGCGTTTCTGACATCGATACCGTCCACAAGGATCTTGCCTTTTGTCGGCCGATAAAGTCCATTGAACAGCTTTGCGAGCGTGGTCTTCCCTGAGCCGTTTCGGCCGACCAACCCCACAAATTCGCCCTCCAAGATGTCAAAACTCACGCCTTTGACCGCTGGCGTCCCGTCCGGATATTCGAACCACACGTCTTGGCAGGAGATTATGGGTTTCTGACTGCTCCGCGCGGGTGCTGGTATTCTAGCTGGTTTCACTCGCACTTTGTTCTCTTTGATAAGACGAGAAAGCAGCGCTACACCTTCTTCGAGGGTAATCGGAACGTTCTCTTCACCGAGGCCGTCGACTAACCGATGTGCCAGAGTTGTTACGTGTGGGACCTGAATTTGTGATTTGTCGAGGAACTCAGCGTCAGAGAGAACCTTCCTAGGCGTGCCGTCGGCAACTATTGCGCCGTCAGAAATCACTATTAGCCGATCCGCCATCGGCAGCGCGTACTGTAGCTTGTGTTCAACTATCACGGTTGTTCTCTTCCGTTCCTTTATCAGCTGCGCCATTCGCTCAAAGACGAGGCTAGTCCCGACCGCGTCAATGTTAGATGTGGGTTCATCTAGAATCATGGCATCCGGCACCATCGCGATTAACGCAGCGATGGCGACAGCTTGTTTTTCCCCGCCTGAAAGCGCAAATGGGCTCTTATCTCTGTACTTCTCGAGCCTGCAGAACTTCATTGCTTCGGAAACTCTCTGCATTACTTCATCCCTTGTCTTGCAGAGGTTCTGTGGACCAAACGCGATTTCTTCTAGCACCGTGGCGCAGAAGAGCTGGTTGGAAGGGTTGTCGAAGCACATGCCGACCCTACGAGCCAGATCGACCGTTGTGCTCGTCCTAATGTTGTCACCCCATACCAAGACGTCACCTTTCAGCGCTCCTTCATAGAAGTGGGGAATCAGACCGTTGATGCACCTGCAGAGCGTTGTCTTTCCTGCTCCGCTTGCCCCTGTAATTACAACCGTTTCTCCAGCTCTGATCTCTAGGTTGACATCTCGCAAAGTGTCTTCCTGGTTCCCTTCGTATCGCCAGCTCACGTTTTCAAAAACAATTGCTCTGTCTTCCATCCATTTACGCCCCTTCAAATTATCGTCAGAGTCTTTTCGCACGCACCGATCGTCATCCTGCCCTCTTCGGTGATCGCGATATTGTCCTCTATTCGGACGCCGAATTCCTGTGGCAGGTAAATTCCTGGTTCAACGGTGAACGCCATTCCCGGCTTTAGGACTGTTTTGCATGTCGCGGTTACGCTCGGCTCTTCGTGCACCTCAAGACCCAGCCCATGACCGACCCTGTGTGTGAAGCGTTCCCCATACCCTGCCTCCTTGATAACGCCTCGAGCGGTCTTGTCGACATTACTCGCGGGTATCCCAGGCTTCGCCACCGCAATCGCTTTCTCCTGCGCTCGAAGCACTATGTCGTAAATTTCGCGTTGCTTGGCTGAGGCGCTGCCCACAAATACTGTCCTTGTCAGGTCACCGAAGTATCCGTCGACCGTGGCGCCGACATCCATTATCACGGAGTCGCCGTTTTGGATTTTAGCCTTTGAAGTAGCACCGTGAGGAAGTGCAGCGTTCGGGCCTCTGAGAACGAGGCAGAAGGGAACTGACTCGCCCCCCGATTGCCTTATGGTCCGTTCTATCTCGAAGCCTACGTCAAGCTCTGTGGCTCCAACTCGTATTGCCTTGACGCCAGCCTCAATTCCGCGGGCAGTGATCTCTGCTGCTTTCCGCATCATTTCGAGCTCATAAGACGTCTTGATAATCCTCAGCTCTGCGAAGATTTTTGACGCTTCGGCCAGATCTGCCTTCGGCGCAGCTTGGCTGATCATAATGGAAAACTTGTAAGGCAGGAAACCCTCTACGCCCAGTTTTCCGCGCGTGAGGTGAAGTCCCTTCAACGTTGACTTTACGACACGCTCCGGCCCCTCAGCGTCGGTGAATTTCTGTATGTTCTTGATGGCAGACAGCGACTTCACTTTCTCTTCTTCAAGCTCAGGCACCACAATAGCCGGGTCAGAGTCAATTGGGATTATGACCGCTGCGAACCTTTCGATTGCCAGCAAGGATAGACCTGTGAAATATTTCATGTTAGGCGTAGTGGATATGATGAATCCAGAAAGACCGTGTTTCTTTCCTTCGTGCTTCAGCCGCGCGACCCTCTCTTCAAGTACTCGCTGCGTGGCCCCACAATCCTCCACGTTTTTTCCAGGTTTAAACCCAGCAATCGAGTGTTGAGTTAAATGCTTTGCCAAGACCGAAGATGACTGACGAGAAGTGTGCTTTGGTTCAGTGGCCAAAAATCGAACGGATTTGGCCGACATGTGCAGATAAGAACGTTTTCACACAGCTCAGAGTAGCCTATACCATTCCTGATTTACCGTGCGTTCACATTACGAGTACGAACTCTACATAGAATAGACGTATAGCTCACCGCCAGCCCCGAACCTAATTTGCATTTGAGGTGCAAATTAGAAAATGCAAAAACGCATTCAAATAGCAATTGCGGCGCTGGTCATCATTATTGTTGTCGGCGGCTCAGTATGGTATGCTCTGACACCGCGTCAGGCACCAACAACGAAACAACCAACCCTCCTAAGCATGACGGAATCGGGTACAGGTCAACTGGACCCTGCTGTCGGCTCAGACGAAACTAGTTCTGTTGAATTCGTCAACCTCTACGACACCTTGGTCTATCCCACTGCTACAGGTGGCGTAACCCCCGACATTGCAACTCAGTGGTCCGGTACTCCTGATAGTCTAACGTGGACTTTCACGCTTAGAACCGGAACCACATTCCATGATGGAACACCGCTGACAGCTAACGATGTCGTCTTCTCGCTGAATAGAATGCTAACAATAGGTCAAGGCTACTCCTACCTCTTCACTCCATACGTAAGCACCGTAACTGCCCCAGATAATTACACGGTTGTGATCACGCTGAAGCGACCATTCGGACCGTTCGTCAACAGCCTCGTAAGGATCTACATTCTCAACAAGCAACTAGTAATGTCGCACGTTAAAACGCCAGGCCCCTACGGTGCCAATGGCGACTACGGCAGTGATTGGCTTCTTACCCACGATGCCGGTTCCGGAGCATACATGGTCAAGGAAGTCAGTGTGAATGAATACGTATTGATGGAGAAGTACAGCAACTATTGGGGACAATTTGTTACGAACGCGCCTGACGAAGTCAAGCTCTACGGTACGACTGAACCAGCTACAGTGAAGACAATGCTAAGCAAAGGACAAATCGACATAACAGACCGCTGGCAATCAAGTGAAGCAATCAACGACTTTTCAAAGATGAACAATGTTACTATAGTCAACATACCAACCTCGGCAGAATTGTACCTGATGATTAACACGAAGAAACCACCAACCGATGACATATACGTCCGAGAAGCCATGACGTATGCTTTCGATTATCAGACAGGTGCAGCCGTGTTTCCGGGTAGCCCTGTAGCCGCAGGCCCCGTTCCTACCGTGCTCCCAGGCCACGATCCAAACGCCATGCCGTACACTCAGGATATAGCAAAGGCTCAAGCCCTTCTCAAGCAATCTAGGTACTACGGACAATTCGACAAGTACCCTGTCGTCTACCATTGGATTGCCGATGTGCCAGACGAAGAGAAAGTAGCTCTTCTGTTCGCTGACAACATGAAGGCCATAGGCCTCCCAGTAAACGTCGTAAAGATTCCATGGATAAGCGTAGTTGCTGAGATGGGTAACGAATCTTCGACGCCCAATGTAGTCTCCATATTCGTTGAAGCATCCTACACTGAGGCCGGTTCAATCCTCCAACAGAGATACTCCTCCCAATCTGTAGGCACGTGGGAACAAGGCGAATGGCTGCAAAACTCAACCATCGATTCGATGATAGCTAACGCCCTCGCCACAACCGACCAGACACAGCGATTCCAGAAGTACGCACAGATACAAGAAGTGCTGATGAGCATGTACCCAAGTATCTTCGTCTGCAACCAAGTAGAAAGGAGAGCATACTACGCCGGGTACGTGGACTGGTACGCTGCTCATGCATATGTGCCTGTCTTGGGATACGACTTCAACTTCCGTCTGATTGGACTCGACGCCAGCAAGAAGGCCGCGTTGTTTGGAAGCTCTTGAAAACGGGGGCACATCCTAGGATCTGCCCTCCGTCCCTTTTTCTTTTCGACTCTGCAAATAGTTCCCCGTCGAGGTAATCCGAGTTGAGAATGAGCGTTTTCATACTCAAGAGGATCGGTTACACGATATTCGTCTTGATCGGTCTATCCCTCCTAATTTTCGTCATTGCGAGAGTGCTGCCGGGTGACCCGGCGAGACTAGCGTTGGGTCCACATGCTCCCGCTTGGGCTGTTCAAAACTTGAGGGAGCAGATGCACCTCAACGATCCGATATGGATGCAGTATTTCTACTGGGTGAGAGATGCTCTCCGTGGTAGTTTGGGTGAATCTCTTGTTACAAGGAGAGATGTGATTGTTGATGTGAAGGACTTCCTACCTGCCTCATTGGAACTGATAATTTTCGCGGCTCTACTGGACATAATCATATCTATACCCATCGGGATGTTTGCCGGACGGAGAGCTAATTCGCCATTCGATAACGTCGTGAGGGTGCTGTCGTATGTCGGTGTTGCAGTCCCTGCGTTCGTCGTTGCCATAATTTTTCTGCTTGTGTTTGGGTATATTCTGAACATAGCTCCCAGCATAGGCAGAATTAGCCCAAACATCGTAGCGCCTCCTACAGTAACGGGGTTCATTACAGTTGACGCGTTGCTTTCTGGAAACATAGTGGCCTTTGTGGACGCAATATGGCACTTGATTCTTCCTGCTCTCGCGTTGGCCTTGGGGCCTATAGCGCAGGAGATAAGGATTACACGGTCAAGCGTCGTTGAGAACCTGAACAAAGACTACATACTGGCCAGTGTTTCGCACGGAGTTCCGGAGCGATTGCTGACATTCAAGTACCTTCTCAAGCCGTCGCTGATTCCCACAATTTCGGTTATGGGATTAGACATATCGTCGATGCTAGGGAATGCTTTCCTCGTTGAGTTGATCTTCAACTGGCCTGGTCTATCCCGATATGGCGTAGGTGCGATGTTGAGTAAGGATCTTAACGCCATCGTGGCCGTAGTAATGATCATAGGCATTATCTTCGCTGTCGCAAGCATTCTAGTCGACGTGATCAATGCTTACCTTGATCCTAGGGTAGCGATGGGGGAGACGGGCACTTAGGCGAAACGACCATGAAAGATACCGCGTCTAGGCCAATCTTCGATTACAAGAAGAAGTGGTACAAGTTTTCTAGGAACACGCTCTCCGTTGTTGCGCTGATAATTGTTCTGTTAATTGCTTTAGTGGCAGTATTCGCGTCTGTTATCTCCCCGTACCCAGACGCTGCAGGGTTTTACACTAAGTACTCAGATTCGCTGTTATCGCCCAGTTGGATTCACCTGTTCGGGACGGACCAATTTGGAAGAGACATATTGACTAGAGTTATGTTCGGGTTCAGATATTCGCTCATGATGGCGGTGGTGGTGCTTTCCCTGGTTGTCCTTCCTGGCGTGGTACTTGGGTTAATTGCTGGTTTCTATAAGGGGGGTAAAGTGGATGCGATAGTGATGAGGACTGCGGACGTCTTCCTTGCTGTTCCTCCTCTCGTATTGGCCCTTTCAATATGCTCTGTTCTGACACCCAGCGTGTTCAACGCCATGATGGCAGTCTCCCTCATGTGGTGGCCCTGGTACACTAGACTGGTCTACGGCATCTCCTCCTCACTTAGAAACGAACCATTTGTACAAGCCGCGGAAATAGCGGGGGCAAGTCCTTTCCACACAATGTTCAGAGAAATCCTCCCCAGCTGCGTCGGTCCCATACTGACCAAGATATCTCTCGACGCCGGTTGGGTGATCCTGCTTGGTGCTACCCTTAGTTTCGTCGGTCTAGGTGCGCAGCCACCGACTCCTGACTTGGGCAGCATGGTGTCGGATGGCGCACAGTTTCTTCCCAACAATTGGTGGCCTTCCATGTTTCCAGCGCTAGCCATAGTCGTCGTCATACTCTGTTTCAACCTCCTCGGTGACGGAATCAGGGACATGTTTGCTGCTGAGGCAGTCTGATGAGCCAAGAGTTACTGGAAGTCACCGACCTTCAAGTGCACTACAAAGTATACGAAGGTTTGCTGAAGGTACTGGATGGAATCGACCTTACAGTAGAGATAAAGGAGAAAGTAGCGATAATTGGTGAATCCGGGTGTGGAAAAACCACTACGATGAAGGCCATAATGAGGATCCTGGCACCCAACGCTGTTCTTGCAGGGGGAAAAATAACATACAAACACGGTGACCTCCTCGACCTTGGAAACCGCGAGCTCTCAACGTTGAGAAGAACAAGCATGTCCATGATCTTTCAAGATCCCACGGCCGCCCTCAATCCAGTTTTCAAAATAGGAACCCAACTTGAGGACATAGTGCGCAGCTCCACGCCTACACAAGAGCCAACAGATCGAGAGGTGAAGGCTAGAGCAGTGGAACTTCTGAAGAGCGCGGCACTTCCAGAACCTGAGAGAATCCTGGACAGCTACGCGTTCCAACTGAGCGGTGGGATGAGGCAAAGAGTCTGCATAGCCATGGCGTTGGCTTCTGCAAGAGATCTCTTGATCGCCGATGAGCCAGGAACATCTCTAGATGTCACAATAGAGGATCAGATTATGAGACTATTGAAACAGATTGTGGAAGAGAGAGATCTGTCGGTCATCCTGATCAGCCATTCAATCGGAGCCGTCAAGAATTTCGTTACCAAAGTCTACGTCATGTACGCTGGGACGATGGTTGAAGTGGCTCCGACAGAAGAACTATTCTCGAATCCGAAACACCCTTACACGCAGGATCTTTTGAAGGCCGTGCCGAAACTCACAGGAGGCGGCATCCCAGAGGGGATCTTGGGCAGAATCCCAAGCTACCTGACGCCGCCTGCAGGCTGCAGATTTGTTTCTAGATGCCGATTCGCCATGGAAGAATGCCGTGTCAAGTCGCCTCATCTCATCGACTTGGGCAAACACCATAGAGTATCGTGTTACCTTTACGGTGACAGCTGATGTCTACGGAGGAAATCCTCACAGTCAAGAGTCTCAAGAAATACTTCAAGACCTCACGCGGAATGGTCAAGGCCGTTGACGACGTGTCATTTTCCGTGAAGAAGAACGAAACTTTCGGCTTGGTGGGTGAATCCGGATCAGGAAAGAGCACAGTTGGGCACGTTATCATGGGAATCTATAATCCCACCGCGGGAGACATTACATTCCTCGGAAAAGACATATCGATGGGTGTCGGTAAGCGTCCGAAGGAGCTTAAGAAGCAACTGCAGATCGTCTTCCAGAATCCCGCCTCTTCCCTGAACCCTAGGAGGACGGTCAAACAGATCTTGGAATTGCCCTTGAGGGTGCATCGTCTCGCAGAAGACGGTGACTATGATAATAAAGTCCAGGAAATGATGGATCTTATCGAGCTGCCGCGAGAATTCGCGGAACGCTATCCAGGCGAACTTGGAGGAGGCGAGAAACAAGCCGTAGCCATCGGGAGAGCCTTGGCTACTAACCCGTCTTTCGTGGTCCTAGACGAGCCAACATCTGCTCTGGACGTTTCAATCCAGGCCAAGATCATAAACATGCTCATAAGATTCCAGAAGGAATTCAACCTATCATATCTCTTCATCACTCACAACCTGAGCCTAATGAGAAACGTGGCGCAAAGAGTAGGAATCATGTACCTTGGGAAGATTGGGGAGCTTACGGATACTTCCGAATTCTTCAGCAACCCACTGCACCCGTACACAAAGATGCTCATCTCAGCTGTCCCCGTAATCACTCCAGAGGAAGAAGCGCTCAAACCCGAGAAGGTTACCAGCACAGGAGAGATTACAGGGGCTCTACACATCCCGCCAGGCTGTAGTTTTCACCCGCGATGTCCTTTCGCAATGGACGTGTGCAGTAAGACCATCCCACCACTAGTTGAATACGCGACGGGCCATCATGTAGCCTGTCACCTGTACCCCTCCTCCGCAAATGCCTAGCACAATAATCGTTATGGAAAGCTGAGAGTTGGAACTCAAAGCATGCGCACCGAATATTATTCATAAACCCCGTGGGAAAGGACTACTTCGACCGGCACACCCTGTTCATCATAAACCGAGTCCGCAGAAATGCGTGTTGAGCCTACGGTCACCCACCTACTCAAAGGTCCGGAGCACTTAGAGTATCATTACTATGAGCATCTGGTGATGGATGACATGCTCAAAGAAATACGAAAGACGGAAACCAAAGGATTCCACGTTGCCATAATAGGATGCTTGTACGACCCTAGCCTAAGAGAAGCCAGAGAAGGCTGAAGGAGTCAGTTCGAAGGGAGGCCGAGAAAACTGTCGAGCAGGATTACGCTGGGGTAATCGTGTTAGGCTGCACGGTTAAATCAGGTTTTTCGCATGGAATCAGCAGAGCAATAAATCTCCCGATACTGGATCCTGTCATTACATCTTGGAAGTTCGCCGAGATGCAGGCGGACACGTACTCGTCACTAGGAGTATCACACAAAGCGTACGGATATGAGAGCCCGCCGAAAGAGGAGGACTGGGTGTAAGAGGCAGGTCATTCCTCAACGAGCACAAAGAAGATGACACAAGATTCGCTTTTGGGATTCTCTACGAAATGCTTGGTACCTCGGGGGTTGTAAATGACGTCACCTTCCTCCAAAAACAGAACCTTGTTGTCCGCATGCAACTCGCAACTGCCTTTTATGACGTAACTGACCTCGTCATGCCGCTCGTGCAGGCTATGGGACTCAGCGGGGAGCCTCTGGCCCTTCAGAATGGTGGCTGTTCCGATTTGAACTCGCGGGAGTTCACCTTCCTTCACTAGATACTCTAGGAGCTCTTTCGAGCTATTTGCGCTTTTGAATTGCGTGAGTTTCATTTCTTAATTCACGATTCCACTCGTGGGAATACTTGTAAGAATGAAACGGTCTGACCGATACTTACTTTAATATAGTATTTGGCACGCAGACTTGCCACTCGAGGAAACATGACAGTAAGAGCTGCAGTCGACGTAGGCGGCACTTTCACCGATGTCTGCGCTCTAGACGAAGCAACCGGGGAATTGATTTTTGTCAAGGATTCCACCACCCCGAAGGACTTCTCTATTGGCGTGTTGAATACGATTAAGAAGAGTGGAGTAGACGGATCGAAGATTAGCGGCTTCGTTGCAACGGGTTCAACTATGGTAATCAACGCGATTACCGAGAGAAAGGGTGTGAAGACCGGTCTCATAACAACGAAGGGTTTCAGGGATGTCCTGGAGATCCAACGATCAAACAGGACTGACATGTATAACTTCATGTACAAGAAGCCAGAGCCCCTCGTCCCTCGCTACCTAAGAAGAGAAGTGAGAGAAAGGGTCGATGCTGACGGAACTATCGTAGAAGAACTGCACGAAGAAGAGCTGGAAGAAATAGGCTCCCTGTTCAAGAAGGAAGGAGTTCTCTCCGTTGCGATTTGCCTCTACAATTCATATGCGAATCATTCCAACGAGGAAAGATGCGCTGCAAAGATCCAGAAGCTGTTACCTGGCACCTACTTGTCAACCTCAATGTCGCTTGGTTCTGAATGGCGAGAGTATGAGCGGACGAACACGACCGTCATGAATGCGTATGTTCAACCGATAGTTGACCACTATTTGACGAACCTCAAGATAGGCCTTGAAGGTCTGGGAGTTCAAGCCAACCTCTTCGTAATGCAGTCGAATGGTGGGATATCATCCTTCGAACAAGCGATTGTCACACCGATATATCAGGTCGAATCTGGTCCAGCAGGAGGAGTCATTGGCTCAGCCGCTGTTGGAACCGCAGCTGGAATCCGCAACGTGATAAGCCTGGATGTAGGCGGCACAACGGCAAAGACTTCGCTCATCGATGATGGCCAAGTCAGAATAAGTCCTGAATACAACCTTGAGAAAACGCCCTTCTTTGCTGGCTACCCGCTCAAGGTTCCCATAGTCGATATAGTCGAGATAGGTGCTGGCGGAGGTAGCATCGTCTGGGCAGATGAGGTTGGATCGCTTCAAGTTGGACCGATAAGTGCTGGCGCCGATCCCGGCCCAGCCTGCTACGATAAAGGTGGAGAGAGACCCACACTAACAGACGCTTTCGTTGTGAGCGGAGTCATCGACCCCGAGTACTTCCTGGGCGGCGAAATACACCTTCGCAAGGATCTATCCGAGAACGCCTTCATGCCTCTGTCGAGACAGTTGGGTTTACCGGTTCAGAAGCTGGCGCTAGGTGCAATCAGAATTGCCGACTCCAACATGATCAACATGATCAAACTGGTATCCGTCAGAAGAGGGTACGATCCGAGGGACTTTGCGATCATCGCATTTGGAGGTGCAGGACCAATGTTCGCAGTCGACCTCGCCCGCGACCTGGGGATAGGAACAGTGATGGTCCCACTGGTTCCAGGAGTCTTCTCAGCATGGGGCATGCTGCTAACAGATCTAAGACACGACCTTGTGCAAACGAAGGTAAGAGCCTTCAACGAAAGCAACCTTGGCGAGATAAATTCGACATTTGATCAGTTAAGAGAGAATGCGGCGGACATCTTCATGAGAGAACACGTGGAGGAAGGAATGAGGTACTTCACGCCGTCTCTGGATCTAAGATATTATGGGCAAGAGCATACGCTGAATACACCGGTCAGCAGTATCCCGTTAAAGGCTAAAGACATCGAGAAAGTGAAGCAGAAATTCGACCAGTTACATCACAAGCAGTTCACATTCAGTCTACAAGATCCAGTCGAAGCGGTGAACATCCGCCTGACGGCATATGGACGCGTCAAGAAACCAGTCATCAAGCCCATGAAGAATGTGAAATCATCATTGGCGAACGCCACGAAGGGAAAGAGGAAAGTTGTCCTCCTGAGCGGAAAGTTTGACGCAAAAGTATTCGAAAGAGCGCTCCTACCGGTCGGCGCGAAGATACGAGGGCCCGTGATCATTGAGGAGAAAACTTCGACCACTCTGGTGGGGCCGGGAGATCTGCTTACCGTGAATAAGTACGGGCATCTGGTTATCAATGTCAGGAAAGGCGCATTGTAAATGACGAAGACCGACAAGTTCACGCTCGAAATAATTGGCAGCAGCCTAGTCTCGGCTGCGGAAGAAACTTTCGCAGCCTTCGGCAGAACCAGCAAGAGCCCAGTCATCTACGAAGTCTTAGACTACGCCTGTGGAATCATGGATTACAGGGGAAGGATGATTGCCCAAGCGAATGGAGCGCCCGGTTTTCTTGGCGTTTTAGACATCGCAGTGAAGGACGCGCTGAAAAAATTCGGAGCAGATGGGTTTGATGAAGGCGACATAATCGCAATGAACATTCCACACTACCACGGGACACACCTGAACGATGTCACGCTGGTCATGCCAGTTTTCTACAGAGGTAAGCTTCTGGCGTTCTCAACCAACAAGGGCCACTGGTCTGAGGTAGGTGGAATGCACTTCGGGAGTTGGACATCCGACGCCACAGAGATCTATCAGGAGGGACTGCAGTTTCCAATAGTCAAGCTCTTCCGCAAGGGCAAGCCAAACGAGGATCTGTTTGATCTTATCAGATCAAACGTCAGAACTCCCGACATGACGATGGGTGACATGGAAGCCCAGGCCGCATCTCTGAGAGTAGGCGCAAGACGAATTCTTGAGTTGTGTGATAAGTATGGACTGAACGCTGTGATGGAGTACATTGACTGGGGCATAGAGCGGGCGAAGCTCATGATCCAGAAGAAACTGAAAGAGCTTCCGCACGGGAAGTTCACGGTCGAAGACACGATCGATGATGATGGGATAACAGACACCCCGATCCCTGTAAAGGCCACCGTCGAAATCTCAGACGACAAGTTCGCCATAGATCTAACGGGCTCCGGAGCCCAAGTTCGAGGTTCGGTCAACTCTCCATACCCTGCGACCGTGTCGGCTGCTAGACTCATAATGAAGGCTGTGACGGGTCCCCAATCTCCCGCAAATGACGGCGAATTCGACGCGCTTCGTTTGGTCGCTCCGGAGGGAAGCATATTCAATCCACGATATCCAGCCCCAACCTCCACATATTGGGAGGCTATGATGTTCGTCACAGACATTGTCTGGCAAGCTCTAGCACCGCATATGCCAGACAAGCTACCAGCGGGACACTTTCTCAGCGTGTGCGCGACAATCGTGGGAGGCGTCGACGACAAAACGAAACAGCCTTTCGCCGTCGTGGAGCCCCAGGCAGGCGGGTGGGGAGGAGGCGTGAACAAAGATGGCGAGAGTGGATTGGTATGTGGCGGAGACGGCGAGACCTTCATAATGTCGAACGAAGTTCTTGAGGTTAGACAACCCATAAGGGTTGAACAATACTCGCTAAACGTAGAAGACGGCTGCGGCCATGGAATGTTCAGGGGTGGCTTCGGTCTAGTGAAGGATTACAGAATAAACAATTCCGAAGCGTCATTCACAGCTTCCTTCGGCAGATCCGTCTATCCGGCATGGGGAATGGAAGGCGGTATGAAAGGCACACCTAACTACTTCGTTCTAATGAGAAGCGGAAAGGAGCCGCAAAGGATGAGAAAGGTGGCCGCTGCATCGATGAAAAAAGGAGAGCTGATCAGACTCAAGACGGGCGGTGGGGGAGGATACGGCGATCCCCTCGACAGGGACGTCAAGAGAGTGGCATGGGACGTGAGAAACGAGTACATCTCACGGCAAGATGCCGAGAAGATATACGGATTTGTGTTCGAGCAGGGTTCGCTGGAACCAGACATAGCGGCCACGTCTAACCTTAGAAAACGGCTGAAAGCCGAGCGCAAGAACACGCTGTAATCGATCCAATTTCAGTCGCATTGAAAATAGCCGAAGACTTGGTGAAGCTTGAAGAATGGCTTCAATGGCTTCTGATTTAGCGGCGGCTACAAGAAGATCGATTAATCGTGCGGAATCAGTATATACGGGCATCTTAGCTCTGTCTAAGTGATGGGTTGCCAGACCCTAACGGAAACGACCTTGGCAGATCTAGGATTGCAGAGTACTAACTTCTTATGACTCTACTTGACGGTTGATGTGTTCACGCGATTCCTACGCGAAAAGCGGGGATCATCAAGATTATGGAGGTTCATGAAAGGAAAAACGGTAGAGAGGGGAAAGGAGGCAACAAATCCCGAAGGAGCTATTGCAGCTGAGAATCCCAGAGACAAGGCTCTGATCAGCGTCCTCTACGAGAGCGGATGCAGAATCGGCGAGATCCTCAGCCTTAAGATAAGGAACAAATTCGACAACAACTGCTCAGTGTTGATTGTTAACGGTAAGACAGGGCAGCATCGGGTTAGGCTGATTCCTAAACAGTTTCATACAACATCGCCTCCGCCTCAAGCTGTCTCGAGACTTTTCATCGTCCCGTACGCACTCTCCTACGCACTCGTGGACAGAGGACCTTAGATGACCAACCTTCCGTTTCTCATGACTACTTGGTTGTCGAGCGAGAACGTCGGCAGGGGTATTATGAAGTCTTGGTGCAGGTCTGCTTTGACGGATCCACCCATGTGAGAGTTGTCTCCTATCGCGACGTGAACTGTTCCTCTAATCTTCTCTGCTTCCAAGACGTTATCTGGTCGCTTGGCGTTAGGGTTAGTGCCCACACCAAGCTCGGCGTGATTTCTGCGCGAGAGATAGGGTTCCTCTTCCTTGCCAAAGGCTAGGAGCTCTCTAAACCTGTCTCCTACTTGGCCGCCGCCCTCAATGCTAGTCACTTTTCCGTCCTTGAAGCTTATGATCATATTCTCCTTCAGGTCTGGGTACCAGCCCTTCTGTACCACAACCTTGCCGTTTCCAGTTCCCTCCAATGGAGCACAGTACGCTTCGCCCGACGGTAGGTTGCCCCATGCTCCCTTCTCGGTGAATATTCCCGAGTCTGACATCCCTTTTCTTCCCTCAACGCTGAAGGTAAAGTCTGTTCCGGCCCTCGACTTGATAGTGGCTTCATTCGCCTGCGTGATTAGATCGGCGATCCTCTTCGTTTCACCTGCGATCTTCCTGTAATCTGCGGCCATCGCACCCCCAGGGTAGAACATCTCCGCTAGGAACATTGGCATACTGGCAAGTCGTGCTCCGGCTTGCGTCGCATGCTCCCGTGCGTCCGTGTGAGTAAGCGAGTACGTTGTCATTGCTACCACCACGTCCGCGGCTTTCATTCTTTCCTCGACCTCGTTCCCTGGGTAAGTTCCATGTTTGCCTATTGACGGGTACGCGAAGAACTCAACACTAGATTGTGGGAACGCTTGGGCAGCTATCTCACTTACCTCTCTTGCAAGGACCGACCGACGCACGGCGTCCGCAAGTTTCTCGCTACTATGGCTTTTCCATTCCTCAATCGTCGGCGCGTCCGTAACCACTAGAAGTTTTTCTCGGGCTTTGAGTCCCAGATTGATTTTGAGCATATTCACGGTGCCTTTCTCTATTTTTCTCTTATCGATCAAATCATCTCCTCCAAGACTCATATCGCGAAGCATAGAGAAATTAAGCTTTCTACGTGATCGCACGCCAGTGTTATCACAGGAGATTTAGCACATTGCCAAAGTAGACTTCCGCTGGCGTTGAATAATTTAACGTCATGTGTGGCCGTTCGTAATTGTAGTAGTGGATGAATTTCCGGTGGAGGGGGGAACCTGTCATGTTCAAGGTCGTAGGTTCGGAACCATCGCTCAACGTTCCCCTGCGTCGTCGGTCTCCCGCCGTAGTTGTGTTATGGGTTCGGCGACTTCGGGCGGGGTGCTGTGGGTTGTGTTGGTTTTTCTGGGTTTGTCTGTGAGGTTCGCGTAGCCTCCGCTCTCGTAGCGTTTCCACTAGTTGTAGAAGGTTCTTCGCGAGATCTGGGTGGCGGTACAGATTTCACTAACCGACGCCTCCTCCCCATGTTTTCTGATGCACGACCGTCTCAGCTTGAGAACGTCTCTTGTCGTCTCCATGTCGGCACACGCTGTTTTCTCGTCATAAATATGTGTGTCAGATAACAGACTGTCATCGCATGCCCGGGTCCGCGGCCTATCTAGCGGGGCACAGTTCCATTCTTCTGCGGCAGAAACGGATCTCATCACATTCTCGAAGACGGCAGGGGTCTCTCCACCTGGGGCAAGGTCGACGCGATCCACGAGGCGTAGGTCTGCGAGGACTCGATCTGTCCCGCTCACGAGGGGCTTGTGACCTACTGGAACCACAAGCGAGCGACCTCCCTCAGTGAACCATTGCGTTGTTTAGTTGCTCCAGGTTAAGGCGCGGAGCTGAGCGGTTAGAGCGCAACCGTCAGGCAACCCGGGAACTCTTAAATAAGCAGTTGGGCTCGCTATAACTTCGATGGGAAATGTCCACACTTTATGAGTACGAAATCGGAAAATCCGCCGATATTCTTTGTAGAGAACTATTCAAGCTGAAACCAGGAGAAACATTCGCCATAACGGCAGACACCGAATCCGATATGCGAGTCGTCGAGGCCGTGGCCAGAGTTGCGTTTGCTGTCGGAGCCAAGCCTCTCGTAATGCGGGTCGCTTCTCCGCTAGGCGTGGGAAAAGCCGCCGACCCCATGTTGCCTGTGAAAGCGTTGACCGCAGCTTTGAAGGAGTCCGATGCGTGGGTTGAGTTCAACAATCAATGGCTTTTGTACTCAACCCCATATGAGATAGCGACAAAAGAAAACAAGAACCTCAGATACCTTTGTCTCGTCGGCATGAGCACCGACATGATGACGAGATGTCTTGGAAGGATCGACTATCCAACCCTGAAGACGTTCCAAGACAAAATCACGGACATGACCAAGAGAGCCAAACACATGAAGTTGACGACCCCAGCGGGCACGAACGTGGAATTCGACAATGACCCCAAGAGACCGATGATAAGCGAAGTTGGGTACGCTGACACGCCGGGTTCTCACATGCTAGCGGGTCAGATAGGGTGGTCGCCGAGGTTTGAGACGATAAACGGAATCATCGCGTTTGACGGGTCGATTGTGCCCCCGATTGGGCTTGTGAAAGAGCCTGTCAAGCTGCATGTGGAGAAGGGCAAGATCGTCAAGGTTGAAGGAGGCAAAGATGCTCTCGACTATGAGGCTTGGCTGAGGAGCTTCAACGACCCGAATATGTTCAGCATGGCCCATGCCTGCTATGGGTTCAATCCAGGCGCTAAGTTGACCGGAAATATCCTTGAGGACGAGCGGGTATGGTGTTGCACGGAATGGGGAATCGGCTACGTGGGACCGATGCTAGCGCCTCCGGACGGTATTTCAGCAGCCTCTCACTCCGACGGAATCTGCCTGAACACGTCGGTCTGGCTTGACGGCGTACAAATTACGGATAAGGGAAAGGTCATACACAAAGATCTCATTGAACTAGCGAAGAAGCTCGGAAAGGCGTAGACTCTCATCAGATCAAACGTCAGAACTCCCGACATGACGATGGGCGACATGGAAGCCCAAGCCGCATCTCTAAGAGTAGGCGCAAGACGAATTCTTGAGATGTGTGATAAGTATGGACTGAACGCTGTGATGGAGTACATCGACTGGGGCATAGAACGGGCAAAACTCATGACCCGATCCCTGTAAAGGCCACCGTCGAAATAAGGAGAGACTTCGACTAGCTGGTGAGAGCACAATATTGGAAGGTGGACAAGTCATCGAAGAAGGACGAACTGATGTTCTAGTTCTTGGATGCGGAGCTTCGCTAAACTCAGCTGAGACACTCCAAGAGAAACTCGATGTAGCTGTAATCGATCCAATTTCAGTCGCATTGAAAATAGCCGAAGACCTGGTGAAGCTTGAGGACTCATGGCTTCAATGGCTTCTGACTTAGCCGCGGCTACAAGAAGATTGATTAATCGTGCGGAATCAGTATATACGGGCATCTTAGCTCTGTCTAAGTGATGGATTGCCAGATCCTAACGGGAACGACCTTGGCAGATCCATGATGGCAGAATACTAACTTAACTTCTTAGGACTCTACTTGACCGTCGTTTTGTTCACGCGATTCCTACGCGAAAAGCGGGTATCATCAAGATTATGGAGGTTCATGAAAGGAAAAACGGTAGAGAGGGAAAAAAAGGGCAACAAATTCCGAAGGGAGCTATTGCTCTATTCCCCACTCTTTGAGGATCTTCACCAACTCTGGGTGAACAAATTTTCCGTTCTGTTGTACAGGTTCACCGTCAAGGTAAATTGAAGCTTTCAGTATGATGCCGTCGTCGTGGGAAGCTGCATCCCATCCAAATCCCCCTCCAAGATCCGGTCGGAGCAGCGGGCCTTGCCTTCCAAAACCGACTTGGAAGCACCCCCAAACTCGTTCCACTTCCGATATGTCAGCTGTCTGCCGCGCATTAGGGTGGTAACCGTAGCAGAAATGAGCGAGCCTATACATGTTGGGATCGTTGAAGCCTGCCAGATATTTCTTAAGCATCTCCGCCTCTGTGCCACCCGTAATCTCTTTGATGACGCCTTTCTCAACTTTGAACTTGATTGGAGTTCGTATGTTGCTCTTTATTTCATCCGGAGGCCAAATATTGCCGTCGAAAGCCAGCACGCCATTTTCGGTTTCTTCAAGGCATGTTCCGCCCGTTTGTCCTCCCAGCATTATGATTTGTCTCTTCTCTGCGGTCCCGCCGTAGTTCTCCCACTTTCTTCCCCCAATCTTGCCGGTGAAATCTGTTCCTGACGGGCTAGTTACCCTGAACTCTTTTGCCTTCGTTGTCAGTTCTGCTAATCTTTCTCCCAATTCCACCATTTTCGGGTAGTTCACCCAACCGAGAGTCCTCACCATCGCCTCGCTGTCCAGAGATGTTAAGCAGATGTAAGCTCGGTTTCGTTTCAAGGCGTTTACTTGAGCCTTTGTGTACAAGATAGCTTTGGTCGTAAATTCAATCAGGACATCAGCATCCATCATCGCTGCTGCCAATGGTTTAGGAGGCTCAGCAAATGCTCGCTCCCGAGTCTCAGTGACAACAATGGTCGGAGTAGCTCCAGCAGCATACGCAGCGGCAGCTGTTGCCTTTAACACAGCTTCGTCATTTGCGCTATCCCCGCATACGAGAACGTCTTCTCCCTTCTTCACCTTCATTACATAATTTACCAAAGTATCTGCAGCTTTGCCTAGTTCCACATAATACCTCAAGACGACTCACGCGACGTTGAGTTCGATATGTTCAGCTTATAAGACGTCCGGCAGAACGGATTTGAATGCTTACTTGAGACGACGTTCGATCAAGCATCTCTCGTCTCGTGATCATGACATAAGTTATTTCGCATTAGTCAATGTCCGCCGGCAATGAATCGGCAACTAGTGCTCCTGAGATTTCTATTGCTCGCACTTTCAATCCGAGGCTTCTACAAGCGACCTGTCAGCGTCAACCCTAAGCCTCTTCCCGCTCTGAAAAAGAGTCAATGGGTTTCTCTCCAGCCTGTCGACAGCGGGAATGTCGGATATGATTGCTCCAACTGCGACGATAGGTTCGCACTCCACATTTATGATGGCCAGCGGGGCGACACCATTTCTCTTCATCCTGTACAAGGTGTAGGATCCAACCGTGGACCCTTTTCCGTTGGGGAAGATGAGCACTCTGTCCTTCACCGTTGTTCCTTCAAGTTCATGCCCTTTCTCCGTAACTACCCCCGTGTCCGGGTTGACTCCTCCAAAGAACGAAATGGGTTCATGCGAGACGAGCGCTAGGCCTTCCGCCGTTCCGCCTGATATTTTTCTACCACGCACTAACTCCATTTTCCCGTCACCGCCGCATTAACACACTCCTCGACGCTTCCGATGCGAGTTTTGAAGTCGTTCGTACCACGCCCATAGTAACAGGCCTTCGCAGAGTCGGTGGCTAGAACACTGAAACGCCCTTTCAGCGGTGCTACGGCCATGCATGTGTCGCATGCAAATTTCGCTCCGGACGCACGAATCTGCTGCGCATAACCAACCTTCTCCGCTTCCTTCATGGTCTGCCTGGCTGTGCAAATCCAAAACTCCCTTGTCACCTTCCTACCCTCTAGGAGGCCTGCGATTGTTTTGATCTCATCTAATGTGCAGTGGGGGCATCCGAGCGCTACGAAATCAACCTCCGCTGTTTCGTCATTCAGTGCACGAAGCGCTCCTTCAATGTCGGCCTGAGTGATTATGATGGTTTCCTTGGGCGCTTCCTTTTGGCGGTAGGTTGCGTCGTTCGTGTGGAAGAGGGCTGTCCCACCGTAGGTCGCTATAGAGGCGCACAAACTCTTGAGTTGCTCAATGTGTGCGCCTTCGATTCCTTCGAACAGTGGAATCTTCGGTCCAATCTTCTTCCCGACGGCGTAGCCGAGGGCCCCGAAATCTGGGACGGCGGCCAACTTGGCGTCGACCTTCACGCTGACTTGGGGCTTACGATTTTCCTCAAGGTGCATGCCGTAGCAAGGCGTCCGCCCAGTAATCGCAGCAGCGAGCGCACTAGGTCCCCCTTCGCGGTTTGTCATTGCGCCGAGGATTGAGTTGGCGTAGGTGACTGCGGAAGACTCGCTCCACGCAATATGGTCCCCGCGGCCAGGCTCGTTACCAACGAGGTATGGGGTGCAAGTGCAAGAAGGTGTTACACCCATTTCCACAAAAGCACGAATCACCTGCTCTTGCTTTCGCGCGAACTCTTCGTCGATTCCGAGCTCACGCCAATTCTCCAAATCCATACCAGCAGGGTTCAGCGTCGTCTTCACCCTAGCCTTCGCGCCTTTGCCAGCTAGATTTTCCAAATATTCCAGGCCTGCGTCGCCGAGGTTGTAGTATGACACGCCAGCCACTTGCACCGAGGAAACCGGAATCAATTTGTCGGCGCCAAATATTTCGCCCAACGCCGTAAGGATTTGCATGCTTTTCTGCACCGCGTACCCTTCTTCTCCTGCAAGCATCTTTTCCTCTTGGCTAGTTAGGTGCATCGTGTTGTCAGCTCGCTAGGTGAACCTTCTCCAATCAACATCAGGAAACTTGGCTTTCTCATAATTCTTGCCCTTCACTTCAAGCAGTTTCGTCGCATCGAAACCAACCTTTGCTTCGGTCAGTTTCCCGTTGGCCCTGGAGATTTTCAACCCATTTTCTGAAGCTCAACCGGCCCATCTCTTGTATATGTCCGACTTGACGCCAAGTACGTCTAACACTTTCCCTACCACATGATTCACCAGGTCGTTCACAGTTTTGGGTTCATGGTAGAACCCTGGGCTGGCGGGCAGAATCACTGCGCCCAGCCTTGCAAGCTTGAGCATATTCTCTAAGTGAATCGCACTGAGCGGCATCTCCCGCACAACAAGAACCAACCTACGCTGTTCCTTAATCGCTACGTCCGCTGTTCGGCAAATCAAGTTGTACGCGTACCCGTTAGCGATGGCGGCAAGTGTCTTCATGGAGCAGGGGCAGACGACGACCGCATCCGTCTTCGCTGAACCTGAGGAGATATCGGCGTCGAGGTCGTGTTCCGTTAGCAGCCTACCTTGGCCTGCCAACTTTTTCAGCCGTTTCAAGCCGTCCGGTATCTCCGCTGCTAGAACCCGTTTCGCGGCGTCCGACACGATGATCGTTAACTCAGTTCCAGCCTTAGCTAGTTCTGATGCGAGACTTACGCCATAAACAACACCCGACGCGCCAGTAACCCCGAGAACAACTCTCAACCATGAACCCCAAACCGCGAAGAAATTGAAACTCAACCGGCTTTAAGCAGTGGGCCTGTTCTCCAACCATGAAACCGAAGAAGCAAAGTCGAAGCGACATGAGATGACGTAGCTCATCTTGTATGAACTATTTTATATGACGCCACGGCGCTCAAGAGCGCTGTGAAAAAGTCTAGTTTGTGATTGGTTTGAGAAGTTTCCTCCTGATAAAAGCGAAACCGGGCAAGGAGAAAGAAGTCTGGAATCGCTTCAAGGACTTGCCCGAAGTCCTGGAGACCCACCTCATCACAGGCAAATTCGACCTCCTCGTTGCCTTGGAATCCCCGGAAACCGGACTGGACCCCCGCCGAAAAGTTGTGGAACTCGTTACCGAAAAGATCAGGAAGGCAGGGGATGTTATCGACACGAGGACAATTATACCAATCGAAGCAGAACTCCCCCCAACGAAGGCCATCGAACGCCCCACCGCCAAAGGCTTCGTCTTCATTTCCAGCGACGCAGGTAAAGCCCAAGAACTCATGCGCAAACTACTCGAAGTCCCGGAAGTCCGGGGTGTCTACTTGCTCTTTGGGAAGGCGGACGTACTCGCCGAACTCGAAGTCGAAAAGAGCATCGTCAACCCGCCCCCCCAACATATAGCAAGGATCGTAGAAAGCCGAATCGCCAAAATGCCAGCCGTCCATGACACGGAAACGTACGTTCCGTTGGAATCAATGATCAAATGACCGATAGAAACGAACGAGTCCGAACTGCAATCCAAAAACTTACAGAAGCAATCTGGAACCTAGACCAACTCCAACCCCTCGACAAAGGGCTGCAGGAAGAGTACGTGCGTATCCAACTGGCCCGAGAGCGGTTGATGAAGCAAGTAAAGAAGATGAATAGTTCCGCGTGACCGTTCAGTGCAGCGGTCGAGCCATACGCCTAGCTGCGAAGACCTTGGCATGTTGTTGGCGACCGGCAGTTATCTATCGCAATATCGAGGTAACTGCTGGAAACTGTTAGAGGAGCTAGTTAGACCGCAGCCGCAAAGGCGAAGATGTGCATTTCTGCGAGGATTTGAATCGCAATCTTTATCTGTAGACAATTTGTAAACATCTCGCAGACATATATGTCAACGGTGGTTAGCGTCAGAGTGCCCGAGAGACTCCGAAGGGAGATGGAAAGACTGAAGGACGTGGACTGGTCAGCATTGCTCAAGTCAGCGATTGAGGAACGGTTGAAACGAGAAACACTCAAGACAATGTGGAAGGATGTTGAAGAGCTCAGAGCCAAGATTCCCCCATCGCCCGACCCTGACTTCTCAACTAAGAGCATTAGGCAGGATCGGGGCAGATGATTCTCGATGCCTCTGTAGCTGCCAAATGGTTTCTAAAAGGAGAAGAATACGAAACTGAAAGCCACACGCTGCGCCAGGATTACGAGGAAGGAAAGGTTGAGCTCCGAGCGCCGTCTCTTATACTCTACGAGGTCTGCAACAGTATCCGGAAGAGAAGAGACATACCACGCGAAACAGCTGCCAAACTAGCAGAAGCTGCTTCAAAATACCTCAGCAACCTCGTAGTCTCACCTAGCCCTCAAACTTACCGAAAAGCAGTATCGAACGCCAGACTCTGGGACATAACGGTCTACGATTCATCATACGCTACAATGGCCCAAGAAATGAAGCAACCACTGATAACTGCCGACGGAGACTTGGGAAAACGCCTTTCGAAGGTTTCCGTACCCGTCGTGCTCATAGCCAACTACGAAACATCTTGATCAGGTTCTATCCAGCTGGCTCGAGAGCGGTTGATGAAGCGAGTAAAGAAGATGGATGGTTCCGCCTGATCGTTCAGCGGAGCGGTCGAGCCATACGCCTGGCTGCGAAGACCTTGGCATGTTGGTTGGCGAGTGGTAGTTGAACTGAAGTCAAAGCTAGAGCGCCGAGAATACTTACAACGCTGAGCATTGATAGCGTCAGGCTAGCCGTACCTAGACCCATCAGCAAGGCTGACCCCGACAGGTAGGCGGCACCAATCATCAGCGCGCTACCGGCGACCCACCCGTAGGCTGGGAATAAGTGCGCTTTTACAGAGGCTAGGAATTTTGTTCGGCGCCGAACCAACCGCAGACTCACGTACGCAACCGGAGCAACGTATACTAAGCCAATGAGCGACGCGGCCATCACGCCCGCCGCTAAGGCACCCGCTTCGGCACTCATGGGTGATATGAGGGCGTAGGAGAAGTAGGCTGCGTATAGGATTCCGATGAGTGGGTAAACGCCCACTCGCAACGTGTCAAGGAACAAGCCGTTCCGAGAGGCGGTGTAGGTGAGTGAAGGCGCCCAGCTGTAGTACCAGGCGTTGAAGGTTTGCATGAACATGCGCCCCGCTGTTGTGTTCTGGATCTGATTGTTACGGAATGCCCGAAGGAAGTTCGCGTAAGGCTCCAGGGGCGTGCCAGAAGTAGCGAATGCCACTGGGCAACCCAGGGAGGGTAGAACAGTGGTCGTGCTGAATGCGGTGAACGTCGTCGTGTATGGCGTAGTACCCGTTTCGGTTGTCGTTGTGAGACTAGTCGCTGTACCCGTGTACACGGTCGACGAAATGAGACTTGTACTGGTCAATGTTTCCGTCGAAGTGAAGGAAGAGCTAGATGAGACGGATGTGCTAGTGGACGTTATCGACGTGACGGAGGTAGACGTCGCGGGTGTTGACGTGGTCGTTGTGAAGAACGTACTAGTCGTGGTAGTACTGGATGAGAAGGTTGTGGTTAGGGGTGGCGTAATGAGACTGAACACCCCAAGGGTTCCAGTCGCGGGCAGGGTGACCCAACTTGAAAGCGCCAAAACGGAAACAATCATTATTGTAAGTTGAAGAGCTGCGGAACGCAGATGCCTTCTTTGCTTCCGCTTACTCAAAAGAAAAGCCTCCTAAGAACCATCGGAGCCAGCAACATAAGGGCGGCAAACAAAGCTAGGACGTCATAAGGTGTTTGGTCAGACGAAAACAGAGGCCGAATAGCTGATGCACCCAGCGTCCCAGTCGCAGTTCCCGATGCCGTCACGGTGGTTGGAACAGAAGTATACGAAGTGGTAGTCGTAATGCTTGATGCCACAGACTGGCCAGTAAAGGTAATCGTGCTCAGAGCGTAACTAAGCGCCGTCGTAATACCTGTGAAAGTGAAGGTTGTGAATGACTGCGATAGGGAAGTGGACGTTGTAAACGTCGTGAAAGTTGTGCTGGTAATGCTGGTCGTTGATGTCGTCGTTATGGAGGTGAGAGTTCCAGTCAGAAGGATGACCTCCAAATAGTTCGAAGCAAAATCCCCCGTACTTCCAGTGACTGTGATGAGGTATGTACCTGAGGGAGTCGTGGGATCAAGCCCAATTGAGCCACCTACGGTTCCCCCCGAAATATTGCAAGAGAGGGTCGGGGCTCCTGGCAATCCGCTTATCGTGCAAGGACCCGTGTCGTCACCATTGAATCCGAAACCGGTTACACCAACTGAAGTACCAGGTAAGACAACGTTAGGTGAAACCGTGACCTGAGCATTAGGCGTACCAACGGTGAAATCGGTCGACGCCGCAAACGGAGTGGTGTCGGTTACTGTAATAACATACGTACCCGCAGGCGCACCTACCGCTACTGTGAAAGTACCGCTAACCTGACCGTTCCCGTTTGGACCAGGAACAATGAGATTACAGCCATTGGTTGTAAAGAGTCCCGCTGGGGCGCTTGTCAATGTACAAGATGTTGCCGCCGACCCAAATCCGGATCCGGTAAACGAAGCGACACTGCTGGCGACGCCATTTGTAGGCGTGACGGTAATTGCTGGAACAACTGTGAATGTCGTAGCGACCGTGTCACCACCCGGGTTACCCGTCACCGTCACGGTCCAAGGCGAACTGTCCGCTGTAGCCGTTGGGCCGACCGTGAACGTTCCTGTCCCCGTGCCGCCGCTAACGGTGCAGGATGGAGATGCTATCAATGTGGCACCGTTAACTCCGGTGTTTGATGTTATACTACATGACGTGTCGGTGGTAAGCAAACCCCTGGCGACAAAAGAAATGGTCTGGCCCGGGGAATTGTAGGTTGGGCTGAGCGTAAGGAGTGTTGCGACAATCACTTGGAATGTTCCAACGCCCGTATCGCCCAAGTTACCCGTAACAACAACAGTGTAACTACTGCCACTCGGAACAGCAGCCACGACGAAGAAAGTGCCCGTTAAGTCGGTTCCTGCACTTCCGATGCGGCAAGCCGAAGTGGAAAGCAGGCCTCCCGGTGAGGAAGAGATTGAGCATGATGTGTCTCCGCTACTGAACTGCCCCTGTGGGATACTGATCGTAATTGATACGTCAACAGTAGTTCCCGGAGCCTGCGGCGAGGCTGGAGTGAAGGTTAGAGTAGGCGTTGGGTCAACGTTGAATGTTGTAAAGGCAGTGTCTCCGCTGCTGCCAGTCGCCGTGATTGTGTACGGATTCAGAGTCGGGTCCGCTGCACTAGAAACGGTAAATGAAGTAGTAAATGTGCCCGAAGTTGATACAGTGCAAGTAGCTGGTGACGCGATTATGTTTGCGGGAGTCGAAGTAATTACGCAACTCGTGTCCAGACCGCTGAACGCTCTCCCTTGAAGAGCGATCTTCGTGCCTCTTGGGCCATCTTGCGGCACAGCAATCAATTGAGGGCCAATTGGAGTAGGCGCAATTGTGAAAGTCTCAGAGGCAGTGTCACCCAACGACCCTCTGACCGTTACAGTGTAGGTGCTTCCTGATGCAGCGCTGCTAACAACAAAGAATGTGCCCGCCAGGCTTTGCGGACTCTGTGAAAGGTGGCATGCGGAGGACTGGAAAAGACCACTAGGAGTCGATGAAATCGTGCAGGAAGATGTATCGCCACTGCTGAACGCCCCAACCCCAATACTTACCTGAATAGTTGTACCGGTCGGTTGTGGCGATGGGGGAGTGAACACTAAGGTTGGAGTCCCGTCAACTACGAACATTTCTGAGGCACTCGCGCCACTGCTGCTAGTGACAAAAACTGTGTAAAGACCGGCACCAGCGCCGGAAGCTACCTTGAAGGAAGCAGTAATTTTCCCGGAACCGATACTGCAAGTCGGTGTAGGAGTGGACGACATCAATGGGGTGGGTGCGGACGATAGGACGCAGCTTGAATCTAGAGAGGGAAAGCCTGTACCAGTAACCGTAATCGTAGTGCCTGCCGGCCCATCAGAAGGCGAGAGGAAAATTGCAGGTCCCACGACTGGGGGAGCAACCGTAAAGACGGCGGATGCAGTATCACCCAAAGTCCCCGTCACTGTAACTGTATAGCTATTACCCGAGGCAACGTTACCAACCACAAAAAATGTACCAGTCAAATCCGTTCCGCCGCCCCCAATTCTGCACGCAGAGGAGCTAGACAGACCGGACGTACTTATCGAACAGGAAACAGAGCTAGTAGTCGTGTCGCCGCTACTAAATTGCCCTCCTGTGAGAAGTACGGTTATTGTCGTTCCGGGAGGTTGCGGGGAGGATGGGCTGAATCCTAGCGTAGGGGAACCATCGATAGTGAAAGCCACTGAAGCTGAGTCTCCACCGGGGCTCGCGGTAACAGTGATAGTCTCAGGTGTGTTGACAATTTCGGCCAAACCCACATAGAATGTTCCTGATACTTTCCCTGAGCCCACACTGCAACTAAATGCGGGATTAGCTGCAATGGTCGATACGTCCGGCGACGCGGTGATCTGACATGAACTGTCCGAAGTGCTGAAGCCGCTCCCTTGCAGAGTAATCTTAGTCTTGAATGGGCCGTCAGTTGGTGTGACGGAGATTACAGTGCTCGTCGCGGTAACTGTGAAGATTGCCGAAGCAACTGCCAAGCTTGATGTTCCAGTAACGTCGATCTCGTAGGGTCCCGCTGAGACGGAGGCTACCGTGAAAGAGCCAGTAACAACTCCATTTGAAACCGAACACGCTTGCAGCGAAACAGCCGCGCCTGAAATTGTACAGCCCGTTTCTCCCTGGCTGAATCTGACGCCGCCCGACTTCACGTTTACAACGGTGCTAACCGGCCCCGAGGGAGGTGTCAGAGTTATCGTCGGCTGGAGCACAGTGAACGAGGAGGAAGCAGTGTCCCCAGTGCTGCCAGTTACAGTGACCGTGTAACCACCTGGTCCGATGCCCGGGCCTACAGTGAATGAGCCGCTCACGTCGCCCGCGGTCACTGTACATGTAAAGCCAGGAGAAATCAATCCAGACTTACTGCTAGTAACCTCACAGGAAAGGCCATTATCACCAGTCGCGAATCCAGTGCCCGTGACAGTAACGACGGTTGCAATGGGACCGTTTGGTGGCGATAATGAAATCGACCTGGCAAAAACCGGAATTTGAATTGATGAGAAAACCACCGCGAATGCTGTGACCAGAAGGAGCACTAAGAATACACGATTGGTTTTGGCTTTACGCTTTGTCAAGGATCCAAATATCCCCTAGTAAACCTCAATGAAGTAACGTACCCAAACAAACACAGGCAAGACATGAATGTGTTAGTTTACCTTGCTGACACCACCCTGTATAGTTCGCCCTCACAAAGGGTGCAATGTTGATGAAAAGAGCGCGAAAGAACAGAGTTAACCGGCCTAATTGACGTGAAAACACCCCGCTAACGAATAATCGACCCAATTCGTTCATTTCTTGACGCCACAACTGATTGCGCATTCCCTCGCCTTCAGGTTTTGTCGGGTTTTCTATTTAACTGTTGTTCTGTGCAACACAACTACAATACAATTTTGTCAACAATCGTGTACATAGAAGAGCCAAAGCTTCGCGAAGGAGTGCGGTTCATTTGCAGGATGAACGCAACGCTCTTCGGACCAAATTTATACCAGTTCCCCATAGAAATCCCGGAATTGTAATGACAAACTGGAAGGTTACGGCCAGTACTCTACTACTTCTGAGCCTTGTATTGCTCCCAGGCATCCTCAACACCGTAAGTGTAAATGTCTACGGACAAAATTTCACGTCTCTGACGATCACGCTTTCAAGCTCCACGGTCCCTGTACTTACAGGCACAGTTACTGTGTCCGCCCACCTATCCGGAGAAACAGCTGCAGCACTAGGTGACACCGTGACCTACCAGCTCTTCTCTAGCGCATCCTGTTCCCCTGGAACAATCGTCCAATCCGATCCCCAGACTATCCAGCCTGGCCTCGTCGTTCCACCCTCCACATCATTCACGATGATGTCTCCTCCTCTTCCCTCTTCTTCGCCCGCTGGCACCTTCAGTTTCAACGCCGTCTACAGCGGTGACGCCAACAACCGTCCTTCGACGAGCCTCTGCAAACAAATCACCGTAACCAAAACGCCAACAACGACTACGACATCAATCACTCCGCCCCTAACGATAACGGCCGGCGGATCAGTAACCGATACGGCTACGCTGTCAGGAACGAACATTTTTGCTGGTACGGTCCAGTTCAGGCTCTACTTGGGTGCTTCTTGCTCAGGCAACGTTCTTCAGTCGAACACGATACCTTTTAGTGGAGTTGGTCCCTACTCAGACACGTTCACGATCCCCAACCCGGGCACATACAGCCTACGAGCCTCTTATAGCGGTGACTCGCTAGACCTCGGTTCTACGAGTCCCTGTGAGCTAGGAGTTACAGTAACAAAACAATCTCCCACGTTAACGACCACGAGTATTCCTCTTCTTCCAGCGAGCATAACTTTTGGCGGCTCCATTGTCGACACTGCCTCCTTGACGGGGGGCACGTCGAACGCTGGCGGCACAGTTACCTATAATCTGTTCAGTAATGCCGGTTGCGCTGGAACTCCAGTTCAAACCAGTACTGTAACGGTCACTAACGGAATCGTTCCGAATTCTAAGAGTTTTATCATAAATTCTGGAGGTTCATACAGTTTGAAAGCTGTCTACAGTGGCGACAAGAACAACGCCGGCCCCGTAAGCAGTTCCTGTGAAGCAACGCTAACCGTGGGTAAAAGTACTCCGTCGATCACTCCTTCGTTTGTATCTCCAACGACGATTTTTGTTGGCCAATCGTTAACTGTTTCAGCTAGTCTGTCGAGCGCTACGTTCAACGCGGGTGGCACCGTCCAATACGACCTATACAGTGATAGTTGTGTGACTTTCATTGCCGCGCACACCGTGACCGTCAGTTTCGGCCATGTTCCTAACACGAGCTTCATCACCACCCTCGCAAGCATGAGTTACCATGTCACGGCGACCTATTCTGGCGACGCCAGTAACGCGCCCTCCGGTCCGAGTGGTTGTTCAGCCGGGGGCACCGCAATTGTTAAGCAGCTCACCCCTTCCATCTCGACCCAGCTCTCAACAACTACGGTAGCTCCCTTCGGCTCAGTTACTGATTCCGCCATGTTGTCCGGGACCAGTGGCAATACGGCGGGGGACCAAGTCATCTACACGATGTATAGTACTGGTAACTGCATGGGACCTCCAGTCGGAGCACCGACCACCGTATTCATAACTAATGGCGGGGGCGTACCCAGCGTAACTCTCATCACTAATGCAGCTGGCTCATACAGTTTCCAAGCCGTTTTCCAGGGAGATACCAACAATAATCAGGCAACTAGCACCTGCGAGCCCTTCACCGTTCAGTTGTTCACCCCATCAATATCCACTCAGCTTTCAGCTACGACGATAGTTTTTGGTGGCACGATTACTGATTCGGCTACTCTAGCCAATGCGGGCGCGCCCGCGGGCGGGAGTGTCACCTACAACTTGTACTCAAACGGCGCCTGCACCGGAACCATCGTCCAGGCTGATACTGAAACTGTCACGAATGGAGTCGTTCCATCAACCCATACCCCGTTGACACCCAATAGTGGAGGAACCTTCGGCGTCCAAGCGGTTTACAACGGCGATGGTGTTAGAAACAATCCGTCGGCGCCGAGTTCCTGTGAGGTGCTTACGGTGAATCAAGTTTCGACTCAGATTTCCACGAAGCTCACACCAACAACAATACTCGTCGGTTCAACCGCAACCGATACAGCTATACTGACAGGATTTGCGCCTAATGCTGGCGGGACGGTCACTTTCTCGCTCTATGCAGGATCGACTTGCTCAGGTACCGTTATCTACACTTCGTCTGGAATCCCAGTTACGAACGGAGTCCCAGTACACTCCTTCACGACGCGCACTTTCCAAGCAGGTAGCGGAGGACCCTACAGCATTAGTGCTGTCTACAGTGGCGACCCCAACAATGCAGGCGCAACAAGTGCCTGTAATGAACTTCTGTCGGTCCAGGAAACCCCAACCCTTTCCACGGTGTTATCGGCGGGTACAATAGAGGCTCTTCAGCCGGTAACGGATTCTGCTACGCTTAGCGGCGCGACCTCTCAGAACCATTGGCCCGCAGGAGGCACCGTGACCTACGCTCTCTATACGGGCGGCAGCTGCTCCAATGTTGCGCTAGACACAAGCCCCGTTACAGTGGCGAATGGAGTAGTGCCAAGCACTACTTTTCCAGGAACAGATTTCAACACCCCCGGCCCATACAGCATCAAGGCACGCTACAGCGGTGACTCCTACAACACCGCCGCCAGTGCCACATGCGAATCCTTTACGGTCACACCTGCGACTTCATCGATCTCCACTCAGCTCTCAGCTTCTTCTCCGATCTTCACAGATGAGTCAATCACGGACTTGGCTACTCTGAGCGGGGTAACCGCCAACGCTGGCGGTTCGGTTACGTACAGTCTGTATCCAAACGGCGTCTGCCTAGGATCAATTGCTACAGATACTGAAAACGTCGTCAACGACGTTGTCCCTACCTCGACACCATTCCATGTACATAACTCTGGCACCTTCAGCGTTCAGGCAACGTACAGTCCGGACGCCAACAATTCTCCGGCGACTAGCTCCTGCGAAGTCTTCACCGCTGTGCTCCATTCACCAACGATCTCGACGCAACTTAGCGCTACTAGCATTAGTTTTGGCGGCACGATTACTGATTCGGCAACTCTAGCCAATGCGGGCGCGACCGCGGGCGGAAGTGTCACCTACAACTTGTACTCAAACGGCGCCTGCACCGGAACCATCGTCCAGACTGATACTGAAACTGTCACGAATGGAATCGTTCTAACCTCCAATCCGTTAACACCCAATAGTGGAGGAACCTTCGGCGTCGAAGCAGTCTACAACGGTGACGCGAATAATAATGGCCAGACGAGCAGCTGCGAAGCGTTCACAGTGAGCCCTCTTTCACTTACCACCCAGCTTTCAGCGACGGTAGTTCCCACGGCCGGCAGTATTTCTGATTCCGCAACGCTGAGCGGGGCTACAAGCAATGCCGGTGGCACTGTGACTTACACCCTGTATGCTGGGCCTACATGTTCAGGTGCGGTTCAAGGAAGTTCGGCCGCTCTCACCGTTACGAACGGGGTTGTTCCGAACTCAGGCGTCTTCCAACTCTCCAATCTCAGTCCAGCGACTGGCTCCTTCAGCTTCCAAGCAGTCTACAGCGGGGACGCCAACAACAAAGGTGTAACGAGTACTTGCGAACCGTTTTCAGTCGTAAAGGCTTCCCCCTCGATCTCCACTCAACTTTCAGCAACAACGATCACAGCCGGCGGGTCCGTCACAGACACAGCTACGCTTATGGGCGCGACTTCTAACGCTGGAAATATTGTAACATACACCATGTACGCCGGAAGCTCATGTTCCGGGACCATTCTAGGCAAGTATATTGAAACGCTAACCAACGGGTTTGTTCCAACGTCAGGCGTCTTCACCGCGAACTCTGCTGGAACTTACAGTTTCCAGGCGGTCTACAGCGGCGACACCGGCAACAATGGTGCATCCTCTGCCTGCGAAATCCTAATTGCGACCGCACAGAAGTCCTCTCCCACGATTTCCACACAGCTTTCGACTACTAGCATTACAGTGTTCGGTTCCGTGACAGACAAGGCGACGTTGACGGGAGCTACTTCGAATGCGGGCGGAACGGTCACCTTCACGATGTACAATGGTGGCTCGTGTTCCGGCGGCTCTGTTGGATCGGACACAGAAACCGTCACAAACGGAGTTGTCCCAACTTCAAGTGCGTTCGGCACGAGTGCGGTGGGCTTGAACAGTTTCCAGGCAGTTTACAGTGGCGACACAAACAATAATGGCGCAACCAGCCCTTGTGAAGTCCTTACCGTGAACCCCGCTTCCCCCACGATATCCATCATTCTATCCTCCAACACCATCCTTCACGGCGGTTCAGTCACGATTTCAAGCGGCTTGATCGGCGCTACAAGTAATGCGGGTGGAACGGTAACAATCACAATGTACATTGGGGGCACATGTTCCGGAAGCGTTGTAGGGTCCCCGGACGCGTTAACTGTCACTAATGGGGTCGTCCCAATGTCAAGCCCATTCTTCGCTAACACAGCGGGCACGTACAGCTTACAAGCAGTCTACGGCGGAGACGCTAACAACATGGCCGCAAGTTCAGCTTGCACGATCCTAACAAGCACCTAATCGCAAACCGACCCTATACAACCCCCATTCTACTCCGCCAAATCAGCTCAACTTTCATCCAGTTCAATAACCTCGGGTCATACCATTGCTGATTCAGCTACACTGACAGGCGCGACTTCAAACGCGGGCGGTACAGTCACCTACAACCTGTAACCTAAGGGCGCCTGCTCGGGGAACATGGCAGCGAGCGGAACGGACACGGAAACTGTCACCAACGGCTTTGTTCCAGCCACTTCAAGGCAGTTAGGCTTCAATGGGGTAGGCAACTTCAACATCACTACGAGCTACAGCGGAGACAGCCGCAATAAACCAGTCAACAGCCTATGCGAAGGCTTCTCGGTCACTATGACGATCCTACCGTCGATCATGTTAGCAGCAAGCTCATCGCTATCAACTCCTCCGACTCAGCCTCAAATCTTCTCATCAAGAATTTGGTGACTCTGAAAACCGGGCGGCTCTACAGCGACGAGCTAGATTCGTTCTAGTTCGCACCAGGCATAATCAACATCCGCCCCTATATCCGCAGTGGGAGGCAGACTTCCTCACACGTTGAGGAGCGTATTTTTCACAGAGATACTTGTAGTGATAGTCAAGTAGTTGTTGTAGTTGTAGTTTTAGTAGTTTTAACGATGACGGAAGTAGTTGTAGATGTGGTGATAATCACATTTGTTTTAGTCCCTGTCACTGTGACGGTCGTGTATGACACGGTCGCCCTCGTTGCGGTCTGTGTTAGAGTATTTGTAGCCGTCGAGATGGTCACGGTTTGGACTGTGCGAGTTCCGGTTATTGATGTGGCCGTCGTGACCTGAACGGACTGAACGGTGCGGGTTGCAACATTTGTCGACGTAGAGACTATGAGGGTAGCTACGGTGCGAGTTGAAGAGGCTGTTGTTGTCGTAAAGGTTACAGCAGTAAAGGTACCCGTAGCGGTTGCCGGCACAACCGTGGTGGATGTAGTGGTCACAGTCGCTGACGCAGTACTGAACGAGGTTGTGGCCCTAGTTGCAACTGTAGTGGTCACTGTAACGAGCGAAGTTGAAGTCGTAGACGTAGCGGTCACGTCCACAGTTGAAGTCGTCGATGTCAAGGTTGTGGAATGAGCGGTAACAGTACTAGTCACAGTCGTAGGTGCAGTCGTAAAACTGGTTACAGACTGAGTTGCGACCGTGGTCGTGACCACGGTAGGCGAATAGGTGGTTGAAGTCACAGTAGGCGAATACTCAGTCGAAGTCACAGTAGGCGAATACTCAGTCGAAGTCAAAGTCGAAGTCAAAGTCGTAGTCGCCGAATACTGAGTCGAAATCAACGTCACAATCGTAGTAGGCGAATAGCTGGTTGAAGTCACAGTAGGCGAATACTCAGTCGAAGTCACAGTAGGCGAATAGCTAGTCGAAACCAAAATCACAGTAGGCGAATAACTGGTCGAAGTCACAGTAGGCGAATACTCGGTCGAAATCAAAATCACGGTTTGAGACTCAGTAGTAGTAGTACAACAGTAGTACGCAGTGATACTCGAAGTGACAGTAGGCGAATAGCTAGTCGAAATCAAAGTCACAGTAGGCGAATAACTGGTCGAAGTCAAAGTCGTAGTAGGCGAATACTCAGTCGAAGTCACAGTAGGCGAATAGCTAGTCGAAATCAAAGTCACAGTAGGCGAATAACTGGTCGAAGTCAAAGTCGTAGTAGGCGAATACTCAGTCGAAGTCACAGTAGGCGAATAGGTGGTCGAAATCAAAGTCACAGTAGGCGAATAACTGGTTGAAGTCACAGTAGGCGAATATTCAGTCGAAGTCAAAGTCGTAGTAGGCGAATACTCAGTCGAAGTCACAGTAGGCGAATAGGTGGTCGAAATCAAAGTCACAGTAGGCGAATAGCTGGTTGAAGTCACAGTAGGCGAATATTCAGTCGAAGTCAAAGTCGTAGTCGTCACAGGCGTCGTCGTGGTAGTTGTGGTCGTCACAACGGTGGGCGTAGTAGTAATGGTAGTTGTGTCCGGCGTTACTACTATTACGGTGCTCAGGGTGACAGGTTGCAATACGACGGTCTGCACGGTAACAGGCAGAGAAAACACGGTGGTAACAGTAAAGGGCTGAGAGAATGTGTAGTATGCTGTCCCAGTCAACGTTGTGTCGGAGCCGGTGACGATTACTTGTTGTGTAGCCGTTGTTACCGGCTTAGTAAACGAATAAACTCGGGTAGTGGCTGGCGTCGTTTCGGTGGACACGGTGGTTGATACCGTGGTTGTTTGCACCACGGTCGTTGTAACATCATTAACCGCTAACGCTTGTGAGAAGCCTGGCGTGGCAACAAACCCCATGACTAATGCCGTGACCGCTACCGCCAAAACTGCGTACGCGACATACCGTGCAGCATTACTCCTAGCAGGAACGCTCTGTTTGGCTTCGGCATTGTTTTCTGGCACGGTTGCTCAGCCTGAATAGCCCGTAAATGCGTTCTTGTTTGCGCCCCTGCATTTAGTCATTTTCCGGGTCCCCGTACGAAGGCATCTAGCGTAGGCACGCGCCCTTCGCCCAATATACAACAACGCGGCAATGCGTCCTCGAGCCCAGTTAAGCTAAGATCGGCCGGCTCTGTTACCTTCACGTTTGGTAGATGGCTTTCACTAACCTGTCCGCCTTAATTGCGAGGTCGGCCAGTCATCAGCCGATGAAGCACTGTCAAACACGAGATCTGGCTGCCCGTATCCGAAGTAGCCGACGGACCCGATGTTGGGCACCGGGTTGCTTTGACCGAGCGTAAAACCCTGAACTTATTTAAGTAAGGATTTCCTTACCTAGATAGGAGACCATGACGAGCGAACTTACCTTCAAGAAGGTGAAAGTCTCGGACAAGGGGCAGATTTCGCTGCCAATGGAAATCCAACGAGAAGTCGGTATAAAGAAGGGCGACGAACTCCTTCTGATCAGAAAAGGGCAGAAGATAGTTCTGGAGAAGCCTCGAAGAATCGTCAAGGTTCTTGAAGATGAGTTCGCAGATTTGCAAGATATTTCGGAAGCTTCGTTACGACGCATGTGGCTAAGGAAGAAGGAAGATATCTGGGACCGGTACCTCAAGGCGAGCACTAAGTGATTTTCCAACGAGATATCGTTTTACTCACATTCCCATTCTCTGATCTTAAGAGCTCGAAAGTCAGACCTGCCATTGTTCTATCAAACAACAAGTACAACCGAAACTCAGAGGACTTTGTGGCGGTCCCACTTACTTCTAATTTGAAGTTAAGGGATTACGCTATCTCCGTTACCAACAACGAACTAGAGAGCGGCAACTTGATAGTCGATAGCAAAGTGAAAGTGGATAGGATCTTCAGCGTGAGCCAACGACTCGTCAGGATGAAGATCGGAAGAATCACGCCTGAAATTCACGAGCGAATTACCGGCATACTGTTTGAGCTGCTGCATGTCACATGAATTCTTCACGAAGGAGACTCAAAAAGCAGATGGGGGCCCCGAGCTACGACGAAGTTATCAGCAAGCTAGCTAGGTCAAAAGCGGGCATCCCCGACTCTCTCTTTGGTGTCTGCCGGAGTTCCCGTCGGTTTGTGAGGGAGAAAGAAGACGAGCACCGCTTCTAACTTTGTAATGGAGAGTATCTGATTGGATCCAAGCAGGGTTCCAAAGCTGGAACCTACATTGAAGGGGGACGTGGTCTTACGCCTTCAATCGTGCTAAGCGAACTGCGGAGATGGTACCTCAGAGAAATCCAGGCGGGGCGCAAGTCTCAAAGAGATATGCAAGAATACTTCACTTACGTTGAGTCTGTAACTGAGGTTGTGCCTCTCAATGCTCCACTCGCCCTATAAGCGGGGGAGACCGACTTTATCATGAAGAAGAGAATCAAGGCTTGGCCGCTAGCGGATTCGGTAATCTACGCAACTGCAAAGTCACGCGCGGCTAAGGTAGTGAGCGGAGATCCGCACTTCAGATCGATGGAAGACGTGATTTTCATAGGTTGGATGGCTACTTACAGACGACCCAAACGAATGTCTGAAGCAACTCATGCAATACCGCTCGGTTTAGACCACTTTTTTCAAAGCCTATGATTTCAGCGACCGAGAGTTGTTGAAAATCAAATCGAACGATCTTGTCAAAGCTTAAGACGCTCAGAGGATTTTATTGACAAATATTCTGTTTTCATCCAGTCAGGCACAGGAACTGCAGAGGTTTCAAATCCCACGCTCGGCACTTTCAGTTGCTATCTCATCCAATTGCCAGCGCTTGGCTTGTCACAATGAAGCGAGAAAATCGTCTCTTGATATGTTACAGTCCCTCAGTATCCTATTCAAAAGGCCGATGCGTATTTCCTTCGTCGGCACGGTCACGAAAGTCCCGTTGCGCTGCAGAGTTACATGGCTGCCCTTCTGTCGAACCTTGACGAACCCGAACTTGTTGCAGAGAATTTTAATGAGTTCTTTACCTTCTACCGGCCGTAGACGAGGCAAAGGTCTGGCCTAGGAATCAATGTGCTGCAACTGTAAGTTCCCTTGTAGCCTTCTCCCTGAGAACGGACAAATGGAGGTCCAGCGCCTGTTGGAAATTTCGCTTGGCCTCCCTCAGAGTCCTCCCGACTGAGTAGACACCGAGAGCAGAGCACACGACGGCGTAGGTTCCGTTATCCTCTTCTATAATCTCCGTCTTCACGTCTTTCAGTTTCAAAGCCAAGCCTCAATCACGCACGAAGTGGAAATGGCCATGACTCCTATAAGTGCTTCAAGTTTTGCGTATTCTTTGAGATGTGTCGGACGAAAGATCTCTTTCCTGCTTTATCACGTGCAGTGGACATTACAATTGAATCAGCCAACCCCCAACCAGCTACACGTCTCTTCATCACGACATCCAGCTTGGCGGCTTCCACAGCCAGTAATGCGGTCAAGTTCACTAAATTTGATGAAGTTCTACAAATTGTCAACGCGAATTCGGGCGAAGCGTGTTGCTGCGAGAGTCAGTACCTGACTTCGGGGAAGAATTTCTTCATGATTGCAACTATGGACTCGTTCTGGCACGGATTGAGGGAGACTTGCAGGCCGTAGCCTGTCGGCTTAGGAACAATCAGACCCTCACGGGTTAGTTGCTTTGTCAGTTTTTCCACTCTTGCCACATTGTGTTTGCCGGGATCCTCAGCCTTCCATCCCTTCTTCAGATTGTCCAGAGCTGTGTGGCTTGCTCCCCAGTTTCCCCTTTTGTAAAGCTTGAAAAGTATCGTGGCCTTGAATTGATCATCGGAAAACATAAGTTCACTTTTGGTACTTTGGGAGTCTAGTTTTAAATACTTTCAAAACCAATCCAATTGTTATGTCGTATAAGCGGAACGAGACTTTGCTGGTCGAGTACCTCGGCCGAAGCCCGATACTGAGAATCATAGACTTCTTCCTAGACAACCCCCTGTCAGATTATTCCAAGAACGAGATAGTGAAGAACTTGGGAATGGGGCGGGTGACGTTCTTCAAGTATTGGAAGGAGCTAGAAAAATCTGGAGCTGTCAAGGTCACGAGATCGGTTGGCAGAGCCACTATGTATCAGCTCGCTAGGCAGAATGAGGTTGTCAAGCAGCTGGTTCGCTTGGACATGGCTCTTGCAAGAGGAGCGATGGATAAGTCTGTCAAGGGATATGAGAAGGCTGTTGCAGTAAGACCTCGCTAAGTTTTGCTCTTGCCGCTTTCGTTCTCTTGCACTTTATGAAATGTTCTCCTGCGAGCCCCTCTAAGGATTTTGTTCTAACTTCGCCATTTCTCATTTCATGAAATACTGCGAGTTTGGAGATTGCGACGGTGAAGCAACGCAAAGCTTTGAAACTTGGCAAATTAAAGAAGTTGTACTGCGACGAGCATTACTCTTCCCCGTTGGAGAGCAACCAAAGCGAAACCCCAGCTAATGCGAATGTAGTACTAGGGTACTACAGTCAAGTTTGTGGTGCTGGGTGGTTTTCAGTTTGCCTGCGCACTCGTTGATTTAGCGGTCCGACTCAAGCGACAATAATATCCCATTTTCGCGACGATTTGAACGTAACGTTCTCGTCAACCAATATTCCTAAGGTATTCTAAACTCAGTCCCAACCAGGGGACGAGGGATGAGGATTTCTAAGGCTACTAGAAAATTCGAGAATTGGCTTGGGAAGCGCCTGCGGCTCGTCCAGGCAGACTTGGATTTGAAGCATAAGCTCTTGGCGGAACACCCATTCACGTTCCTTCGAGGAACATTCTATCGGTGGGCTCAAGTGCGGCCCGAACTCTGTCCGGAGCTTGCGAAGGCACCGGAAGTTTTGGCGGTCGGTGACCTTCACGTTGAAAATTTCGGAACCTGGCGAGACAGTGAAGGCCGGTTGGTCTGGGGGGTTAACGACTTCGACGAAGCCTACCCACTACCGTACACAAATGACCTAGTCCGCTTGGCGGTAAGCGCCCAACTCGCGGTCACGTCGAGGCACCTGAAAATTGGAGGTGCCCGAGCGTGCAAAGCTATACTTGACGGCTACAGCGCCTGTTTGAATGATGGGGGTAGGCCATTCATTCTTGAGGAGCATCATGGTTGGCTTCGGGAGATTGCCACAAGCGACCTTCGCGACCCACATAGCTTCTGGAGTAAAATGGCTGCCCTGCCTAGGGCTCGCGATGTGCCGAAAAGCGCCAAGAACCCGCTTGAAAGCCTAATGCCTGAAGGGAACCTCGACTACAAGGTAGCTCGTCGGGTTGCGGGCGGAGGGAGTTTGGGTTTTGAACGATTTGTGGCGTTGGCTGAATGGCAAGGTGGCAAAATAGCGCGCGAAGCCAAAGCCCTCGCCCCATCAGCTTGCGTCTGGGCTTCCGCTGGCAGAAGCTCGAAGAAGATTCTTTACGAGGAGATCCTTAGAACCTCGTGTCGAGCACCCGACCCTTATGTTCGGACGCGAGGCCGATGGCTCGTGCGCCGACTCGCACCCGATTGTTCACGGATCGAACTGGTAATGCTCCCTAAGAAAGTGGATGAGGCGCTGCTTCTCGAAGCTATGGGATTTGAGACCGCTAACGTTCACCTCGGCAGCAAGACGGCGATGAAAGCCTTGCGCAATGATTTAGCGAAACGCAAAGACGGTTGGCTGCACGCCGCCGCGAGGAAGATGACTGAAAGCGTTGAAGACGACTATGAGGAGTGGTGTGAGAAACAGCCCTAACGCGACCTAGAGCTTGTGACTGGCGCTCGCTTTCGTTTTCTACTTATGATCAGCTTTGAGTCGATTGCTTGTATGCAGGCTCCAACTCGTGGATTCTTCCGAAGATGTAATCGTTCCCGACCAGCTTAGTGATTCCGTAACGATCTAATTCGGCGCGCACGTTAGCTTGAACTTCAACCAGCGTGAAACGGATGCCTCTTTGCTTCAATAGCTCGCATGTTTCTCGTAGAGCTTCGGCCGCCGAGAAGTCTACGTCATCTACGGCGCCAAGGTCTAAGCAGAACCAGGAGATGGGAGGCAGAGCTCCCGTTATCAACTCGCGCACTTCAGTTTTGAACTGCTCGCAGTTTGCGTAGTACATGCTGTGGTTGAAGCGGTAAACGATTAGTCCCGGAAATAATTGGCCACGGCTAGATACGGGAGTAGAATTCCTAACGCCGTCGCTGTCCACTGAAAGCACGGTGTTGCTTGGCCGGTACCCACGTCGTGTATGGTCAAGGAGTGAGAGAACAATGGCTAGTATGATTCCTTCCCCCACCCCAACGAAAACCACGATGCCAGCAGTAAGCACGGCTATCCAGAATTCGCTGGGACGCTGAAGTAAGATCTGACGCATCTGCTTAATGTCTACGAGCTCAATCGCGATGACGAAAACGATAGCCGCCAAGACTGCGATTGGCATGTATGAGAGCGGGCCGGTTAGGAAGAGTATGACGATAAGGACGATGAAGACGGTCGTGAGTTGTGCAAGTTGAGTTCGGCCTCCGGCGCTGTCAACCATCTCAGTCTTCGTTGGACTACCGTTCACGACAAACGTGCCGGAAAGGGCTGCGCCCAAGTTGGCTATGCCGAGCCCAATTATGTCTAGGTTCTCGTCGAAAGTTTCATTGTACCGCGCTGCGTACGCTCTGGAGGTGGCAGCGCTTTGAGCGAGGATGATTACGAACATGGAAACGGCGGTTGGAAGCAATTTCTGGAATATGCTCCAACTCACTGGCGCGTTTGGGATTCCAAGTTTCGGCAAACCGCTTGGAATCGTGCCGAGCACGGAGACACCGTGTGAGGCAAAATTTAGAGTGTAACTCAGGATGATTACGGAGACAACTGCTATCAGCGCGACTGGAATCTCTTTTGAGATTTTTCTCGCACCAAAAATCACAATCAAAACGGCGATCGAGATTAGGACTGAGTAGATGTTCGTTCTTGGCATTTGCAGAATATCCGTGGTCACTGATTGAATTACGCCGCCGTGTCCCTGAATTCCAAGCATGTCTGGAATTTGCGTGATGGCAACTTCGATGCCTACGCCCGCCAGAAAACCAATCAGGACGGTGCGTGAGAGGAAGTCGGTTAGGAAACCTATTTTTGCTAAACGGGCCACGATAAGCATTCCTGCAACCATCAAAGTGAGGACACCTGCATACGCCACATACTCAGGTGACCCCACCGCAGCAATTCCTACAAGCCCTGCCGCTAGAACCGCGGCAGTCGCCGAATCCGCGCCCACAACCAAGTGGCGTGATGAACCCAATAAAGCGTACAACGCCATCGGAAGCAAAATTGTGAAGAGGCCTGTGATTACTGGAGTGCCGGAAATTCTCGTGTACCCCATCACCTCAGGAACCGCCAGAGTTGCAAGGGTAACGCCGGCGAGTACATCCTTCAGAATCTGAGACTTCTCTACTGGCAGTATGCCCTGGAAGATTGGCCAACGCATACGCGAACGCTCATTCTCCTTTGCGTTGATCATAGACTAACCACACAAAGGACATACTAGTATGCCCACTAACTCCTTGCGCAAAACCTCCATTTCGAACCAGATCCTCCGAGGAGACATCGGCCATTAGGTTGAGCCTAATTGAAAAAAACAGCGGTCGGTTCGACGCAGTCACTATGACGGAAAGAGAGAGGCTAGGTTGTAGTTAATGTGTCAATCAAGTCATCACGTACCTGTGGCACATTCGCAAACTTCTTGGCCATAGCGGCCGCTTGAAAGGCATAGCTGCGTTCGAACTTCGTGTACCATGCTATCAATGAGGGTTCGGGCATGAGTGAGCAGGCGGTGAAGCTCTGGGGTACCCCCCCTGGAGTACACTGGTAACTTATCGGGTGGTGGGCACTAATGTTGGTTCTGTTAATTCTTAGGGACTCTATTTCGGCTGTTAACCGTCGGGACTTGGCTTACGGCACTAGATTTTTGCACCGCAAAATGGGCAGTAAGCATGGTTACGCAGAGTCTGTTCCTTACACTTGGGACAATGTGGTGTCAATGATTTCATCGTTCTAGTTTCTGAAAGAAACGGAACCTTGAACCGAGATTCACTGCGGTGGCAGACTCCGCAGGTAACTTTGTCTCCAATCGGAGTCATCTTGAGACCGCATTTGCAACAAAACTTCACTTCGGGTTGCATCTGACATCTGAGCGTAAGCCACATGTGTTTACATTATTTGAGTTTGTGGCGGGACGTATTCTGTATAATCGAAGAAAGCGACTACTTACTCGTTCCGTTCTGACTTGGTGCTTGCCATCTAGTGTGCAAGCATTTGTAATAGGCTCACTAATCCGAAAATCCAACCAAATCCAAGTAGGAACCCGTCTATGGCTGGATAGGTGGACAGGCTTTTGTGATGAGCGGCGTTGTAGTAGGTGACATATGCGGAGAGTAGTAGTAAAATCACGACAGCGGTAGTCTGCTCCAATGCAACAATCTTGAGAACGCCTAACAGAAGTAGAACGGCGAATATGGCTCCCACGATAAAGCCATCTTTCATCTTTGCCAACGCAAACTCAGCAAAGAAACTCCGTGGGCTTTCAGTATTTGACAAACCACCCGATAAGTTACCAGTGTACCCCTGGAGGGGGGGTACATGATGACTCAAATTCTAACCAGCTTCCTTGGCAACGATTTTCTTGACCTTCTTCGCGGCAACTATCACGTTGTTTCGCGCCATGGCTCTAGCGCGGAGGCCGCTGCACAGGAGGGGATCCAGGCGTAGAAGTGCCTGGTTGCCTTCTGAGGTCAAGGGTGCATTCACCCTCTCTTGGGTGCATTCGGTGTACTTGCCCAGCAGGTTCGCCGGCTAAACGCGGGACTGTGAGACGATCCAAGTCCCTGATTTGGGACCAGTGAGACCAAGCTCGCGGCAATTTGTATGGTGATTTGCGGGAATCGCCATACAATTCAGTCCCGCATCCCTCTGAACGATGTACTTGGTCGCCAGCGACCATGTACATGGTTTGTGGCCCCAATCCCGTTTTCGGAAACATGTACCTATTCGCGGGTCCATTCGTACGGTCAGAATTGGGTTTCCAGATCCTGCCAAATGTAATACACCCTACTCAGGGCGTATTACACCCTTGGAAAGGTATTGCTCTTCGTTGTCGAACAGCCATACCTTTTCCCGGCAACGGTCTTCTTCACTTTCTTTGCTGCGACTATGACGTTGTTGGCCACCACGGCCGCATACGTCGCGGCTGGAGCGATGATCGTGGCCATGCCAAGCCTAGGGCCTTTCCATCTGTGTGCTATCCACCAAACGACCAGCATGGCTACGGAGACGACGATCAGTTTCAGGAGGAACACGATCGGGGAGAATGGACCGCCCAACTGTAGCACAATTGGGTTGGCTTCAATCCCTCGGTCGGTGTTGACTGCGATCTGCGTGGATACGACGTCCGCCAGGTTGAGAGAGCAATCTTGGTGTTGGTCTGCAAGTATAAGCGATTTGAAATTGTACGTGCTCGACCAATTCGAAGCGGATACTGAATCTTTCCTTCCGTTTTCTTAGGATTGTTAGGCGGATATTACGACTACCGTGCCTTTCATCCAGGGATGATAGGTGCAGACGTAAGTGTATGTGCCCGATTTGGTGAACGTGTAGGTCCAAGTATCGCCAGGATTCAGGTTACCTGAGTCGAAGCTATGGTCGGTGGCCGTGACGGTGTGAGGGGCAGTGTCGTTGTTTACCCATTCCACAGTGTTGTTAACTCCAATCACGACGGTTATGATTGAGGGTGAGTACCCGGTCGAGTTGGGGTAAGCTGCACCAGGCTGTATGGTCACCTGAGAGGTTGCGGGGCTTGTTGATGTTGTCAAGATGGTTGCGCTTGTTGATTGGTACGCAGCATTGGGCAATACCACTAGGTAGCCAAACATTCCCACTATGACATGGTAAGTGCAGATGAACTCGTATATGCCCGCGTATTGGGCTACGAAGGTATACCTTGCAGTAACATTTCCAGGAGTGCCGGTTACCACTACGCCTGGAGAGTTATTGGTTGCTGGGACTGTGTTCTTCACGCCGGTAAGGTCGTTGTATAAGCCTGGGACGGAGGCATTCACGTTAATGTCGTAAGGTGCCCCGATGACGAAGTTGTGCATGACCGTGTCGTTGTTGATGAAAGTCAGCTTCACAGTGTCCCCCTGATTGACCACAATGAAGTCTGGGTAGAAGCGGTCTTGCCCCGACTGGGTTTCCTCCCACTGTACCCAGATTTCACGGCTCGTGGGCGGTTGGTTCATCACTGGTAGCTGAGCGGGCCCGCCGTTCTGTTGAGATGAAGATGCGGTTGCTTGTAAGATGCTTGGGGGAAGCGGCCGATATGCAAGGGAAAATGCCGCTGCGAGAATGATAACAGCGATGAGCGCCAATGCTCCAACCTCAAACGAAAGCGCTCTTCGAATGACGAGAGCACGGCTTCGTTTCATATTCAGTCCCGAGCCCCAAGTTACCTCTTCCAAATAGAGATTGCGCGCATTCCCAACTCTGAGAGACAGGTGAAGAACGCTTCCTCTCACGGATGTTCGCGCAAACTTGTCTGCAGTTCAGCCCCTTAGAGGAGAAGTTCAGAGTGAAGTGAAAGATGTACGAGCTTCAGAGCTCGTGACTTCCGAGAGTACGAGGACTGCGCTATCCCGGGTTGAGAATCGCATGAACACAATCTAATGTTCGGCTTGACTCAGCTTATCCAACGAACTGATGGATGCTCTCTTACGATTCAAGTATCGGTCTTCTTCTTGCCCTTCGGTACGTAGTCGAAGAAACGTTCCGTGATACCGTCCGCAGTCCATTCCGCACGCAATCTTGTACGGCGTTCAAGTTTACGCATCCGTGATAGGAGCGTGCGGTTGAGATCACGTGCACTCTCCCCCGTCAACTCAGCTTCAACATCGAATCCCTCCTCGGTAGCTTTGACAGAGCCCTTCCCACCCAGGAATTCTTGCAGTGCAGTTTTGATAGCCGCTGGGTTATCGCTGCTTATGTGTGCGGAAAGCTTGAACCTTCTTTGAACCAAAACCTCACCCGCTACAGGGTCGGCTCATGCTCGGTGTCTCTCCTATTTCTAGATCACTCTAATGTAAGGCCTTATTGACACAAGATAATCGCATGTTACGGGATGATCTTCACCATAGTGACAACGATCTTCCCAGGCTACGCAAGCTCCGTCGGCGTCACCGCTGAACTGATAGGGATACTGTTTGCAATTTTCGGCATATCTAGAGTTGCGGTTTTTGCAACTATTCAACACTACTTAAGTTTCGGTGAAGCCAGAGCTTTGATGCTTGTATCCTTAATGATAAGTGGAAGCTGGGTTCAGTTGTAAACATCTCCAATTATTCACCTGCCGGTGACCATCTGGAATGATAGTGGCGTCATTACTGAACATACTATCCTATGACAGCGGATAAATCCGCTAAACGTCCTCGTGTCTAGTGCAAACGATACACTCGGTTACTTGAGTTGAAAGCATGCACCAAGTCTTCGATGATATATGGAAGGTCTATCCGGATCATATGTTCAAGAATCACACATGGCATTGGTGGTGGTGGATTCACTTCTTCGAGAATCCAGATGCTCCCAAATTTCCCAGGCAGCTCATGATCCTATGGGGCACTAGGAATTGCAAGAAGGTTCGCGTGAATGATTTCTGCTGGGAACCGACAATCCCAATGGAGACTGACGGCAAGCACGCTGCTTTTGATTCAATCGTAGCCTCCTGGTACTATGACGGAGCAAAAATGCATGACCCTCTCCTCCTCGACCACGGGAAAACCGAAACCGAACGAGATGACCACTCTGGACTAATCAGGATGGAAGGAGACAAGGGCGTTTATGCCTATGGCGGAAGCTCTGCGGATTTCTGGCTGGACATAGGAACCAAGAATGTCAGAATTAAGTTATCAATGGAGAGATGGAAAGACGCGATGGCGGAACTCATGCCTACGGGAAAGAACTTCATTGGAAACATGGGGTACTCGATGTTGAAATATAGGGCACTGTCGTCATCGGGAAAGATCCGAGTGGGTGAAACGGAGACTCCTGTAAAGGGCAGATCGTATTTCCAGAAGGTGCGAATATCCTCGATAACCCCATGTTGGTATTGGGGCACAGTACAGTGGGATAATGGAGCCTACTTGCAATACTTCTTACCTCACATTGGAATACCAATGCTTAGACACTCGAGATCTCATGAGAGCACTATGGATTGGGGTGAAAGAATGGTTTCAAAGACCCTTAACTTCTACGACCCCGATGAAGGCAAGGACCATATTATGGAAGACATCAAAATAACCAAGCACTATGAGAATGACCTACCAATATTCAGTGTGAACGCCTCCTCCCCTCAAACTGAGGTCAGCATTGAGATGGAAACATACGCACGATGCTGCTGGAACATATCGCAACCCCTACTGGGACCACTTTGGCACGGTATATTCTACAACGAGTATCCCGCAAGGGTTAGGAACTTCGAATTCAAAAGCGAATCCCGAAGCGCAAACAATGCTGATTTTGGCAAAAGCTACTGCAACTGTGAGCACACGTGGGGCACGGTCTAGGGCACCTGATCAGTGCGAGTCATCAGATAAGGCCACCATTGTCTTGTTCATTGCCAAGTTAGACACGCTACACATAGGCGATTGGCATATGACAACCCTAAGAGAAACACACACGTTTTTCTAAGAGTTAGAGTGGCGTCTGGTGGCAGGAAGAGATTCTTGAGGCAAAAATACTCGGCCCTTGTTGGAATCGTCGGTGGCCTTGTTGACGTGATCGCGGGCCTAGCGCTGGTTCAACCTACGATGATGATGGAAAGCGAAACGATGGTGACCCCTTCCACCGCCCTCTGGGCTGGGGTTTTCCTCATTGCGCTAGGAGTAATCGTCCTACTAACGGGCTTGTACTTGCTGACTGCTCGTATGATGAAACACTCAATCATCGGACCTTCGATGTTGCTCTACGGTGTTGTCATGTTGGTTTTGGGCTTTGGCATGTTAGCGAGAGTCTTCTCGATGATGCAGAATTCAACGCTTTCCGGAGCTGTGATGCTCCTGACGGGAATAGCCATGCTATGCAGCGGCTACGGTATGACGAATCACTTCGGTAGCATTAGAGCGCGCCATCAAAATACTTGATCCGGCGCGGGCGATCAGCAGCTTAGTTCAGAGAGAGTCGTTTTCCAAATGGAGAAGGGACGAATGAAGAGGATAGCCGTTTGTACAACTGGTGGAGACGCGCCTGGCATGAATGCTGCCATCAGAGGCGTTGTCCGTATCGCCTCTTCAAAGAAATTTCAAGTTTTTGGTTTCAGGAGAGGGTGGGAAGGCTTGATCACGAATACGTTTACCCAGTTGACGCCTCGAAGCGTGGGCGGCATTCTACACTTAGGTGGAACAATTCTGCATACATCAAGATGCCCGGAGTTTGAGAAGAAGGAAGGAATCAGGAAAGCCGCGGAATCTCTCGCATCGAATCACATTGACGGACTAGTGGTCATCGGCGGGAACGGCTCTTTCAAGGGCGCTCTGAACCTTAGCGCGTACACGGATACAATGATAATTGGAATTCCTGCGTCAATCGACAACGATGTCTATGGAACAGAGGAAACCATAGGTTTTGACACGGCAGCAAACACAGCGGTCGCCGAAATTGACAAGATCCGGGACACGGCAGTTTCCCATGAGAGAATTTTCATGATTGAGGTGATGGGGCGAGAGAGGGGTTTTCTCGCGTTGGAGATCGGCCTCGCCGTTGGCGCGGAGATAATTCTAGTTCCAGAAGTGAAATATGGAAACGAGAACCTCTTCGAGACGGTAAGAGAAAACATGGCCAAAGGAAAAAAGTCGGGCCTGATCGTGGCGGCGGAAGGAATAGGAGACACTCGTCTTCTTGCGGCACAGATTCAGCGAAACACAAAGGCAGAGGTCAGATTGAGCATCATAGGCTACGCTCAAAGAGGCGGCAACCCCACGACGAGGAGCAGGCTCTTGGCGAGCTTGTTTGCACACAAAGCGATCCAGCTCTTGTCACAGAAAGACGGTGACAGAGTAGTCGGATTGCAAGATGGCGAGATTGGGAGTGTGGAGCTTCAGAAATCATGTAATACGGAGAAGGTTTTGGATCCGGGCCTACTTAGACTGGCTAATCTACTTGCAACATGAAAGCATCAATGCGGTTGCGGCGTCCGGTTGTCATGTGTCGGGGAAAGGTACGACTTTGGCACTCTGAATTATTCTTCGTATCAGTTCCTTTGTTTCCTTCGGGCCCGAGACTGATATGCACTTAATACCTGTGCTCTTCATGATGTAGTCGTTCCCACCTCTGAACAAAGCATCCCCGACAAACAACATACCCTTCCGTTCCACACCGAGCCGTTCTTTCAACTTCTTTACGCATAATGTCTTGTCAACGCCTTTTCTCGTGACGTCGATGGACGAGGTCCCGCCAATAGATATCTCAAAGTCGGGCAGCTGCTTTCTCAGGAGCTTTCTGATCCTTAGACGCTTCTGCTGATTGGGATCCCATTTACGCTTGAACCGCAACGGAGCTTTCTGGCCCATAGCGGAGAAGGTGAGCTGACTCCCCCTGTTCTCGAAAACTGGTCCGTATGTCTTTGCCGGGTGAACGTATTCGGTTTCCGCGAAGACTCTTTGAAATGATTTGAGTATTTTCTTGATGTCCCTTACGGACAGGAGATTAGTGTAAGCTCGAAAGAAACGGCGTCGTTTTCTGTCAAAATAGTAACCACTGGCCGAGCATGTCGGAAACAGGAACAAGTTGCATAGGTTGCTGCTCTCTGGAAGTCCACTCAAGAATTGACTCTCAAATTGTTGAAAAGAACACCCCGAGGTCACTGCAACATATCTTAGCCGGAGCAGTTCGCAAACCAGCGACGCCATTTCATGATCGAGGTCTGACTTGCTCTTTGTTAGAGTACCGTCAAGATCGAAGATGACGATTTTCTTATGCGATATGGAATTCACAAGCTTTGATTAGACGGATCCTAGCTGTAGCTTTCTAAGGCTTCTATTAGCAATTTCATTGGGATACTCGCGACGCAGCAGATTCTGTCTGCTCCGCCGTAGAAGACCTTGAGGTCATCCTTTACGACGACAGCGCCTTCAGGGAAAACAACATTAGGTACCACTCCGACCCTTTCGAAGTCTTCTTCCGGTTCTAGGATAGGTTCCGGAGTTCGGGCGATCACTCGGAATGGGTTTTCAAGGTCAAGGAGGGCTGCCCCTGCGCGATATACGGTGTTAGAATCCACGCCGTGATAGATTACCAGCCATCCGGCGTCCGTTCGGATCGGAGGTGGGCCTATTCCGACCTTCTGTTCTTCCCACTTCCACTTTGGTTTCATGATAGTGTTTGTTTCTATACGTTTCAGATAGTTCTTCGAGTATGGGTTCTGCGAAACCTTCTCCATCCGCTTTATGCTATGAAAGAAAACCAACTCAATGTTTGGTGCTATTCTGTGTATAACGGCGAATTTTCCGCCAATTAGCTCAGGAAAGAGGGCGGCGTCCTTGTCGTCATAGTCCGGTGCTACTACGCCGTAGCGTTCGTAACTCATAAAGTCGGTAGTCGAGGCCAGAGCTACTCGTGGACCCCGTGGCGAATAAGCCGTATAGAAAACGTAGAATCCGCCATCGAAGGCTGTTATGCGCGGGTCTTCGCAACCCAGTACTTCCCAAGAGTCAACCGGAGCGAAGACAGGTTCCATAGATCGGCCCACGATCGTTTCGCCGTCTGTAGTTGTCGCATGGCCAAGCGATGAAATTTTGTGTTCGTTGACAGCCCTATACAGAATGTGAATGACCTCACCGTTTCTCGCGGCTCCAGGGTTGAAGGTGCCCGCGACTTCCCATGCGATGCCGGGTCTTGGTTCAATGATAGGATTCTTGGGGCTTCGGACGAGCTTAATGTTCATATCATCACCTCATTATGCTCATACTTGAAGCCCTGGGCTTTTTTCCCAAATAACTCAATCGATGACTTCAGAGGTTAAGGGTGTGATACACTATTTCTATTCCCTGTGCGTGTTCTTCCCAGTATCTGAATGCAAAGAGCAGTGCCTCCTCGCTCTCTGAGTGGATACGCAGGAGTAGTTCTCCTTCGTCGACGTTATCGCCAACATGTTTCATGAGGTAAATTCCTGCTCCTAGATTGCGAGGTGCACCAGCGAGTTTTGCTGTTCGTGCTATTATTCGGTTCCGAACCGCGTTCACTCGTCCGCTTCTCCGTGCGTAAATTTCCTTGACATGCGTTCCTAGAGGAGTCAATTCCTTACGCCCTTGGAGGTTTCGAATTCGTTCAAACTTCTCGTAAGCTTCACCAGATTGTAATAGATTCTCTGCGCGATTACGTCCTCGACCGCGTGGAACCTGACCGGTGAACTCCAACAGTTGTCCAGAAAGATAGAGAGACCTTTCTTTAAGGTCGGTTGGGGCATCAGGTTCGTTCCTTAAGACTTTCAGTACGTCTTTAGCCTCCAAAACTGGACCGACGCCGTTGCCTATAGGTTGCGATCCATCGGTAATCTCGACTTGAATATTCAAGCCTAGCCTGGCTCCAATTTGTCGAAAACGCTGCTCAAGACCAATAGCCCTTTCAGCCGTTTCTGCTTTGGAATCTGAACCCGTTGGAACTTCCAGCAGCACATGTGTAGCTCCCGCAGCCTTCTTTTTTGCAAGGATGGAAGCGATCATGAAACTTTCTGAGTCTATGTTTAGTGGATGCTCTACCTGGATGATTAGGTCATCCGCTGGAGCAAGATTGAGGGCTCCTCCCCATACAAGACAGCCCTTTTCACTCGCCGCTAATTCTTTGATGCGCTTGACCGGCAATTCGACGTTCATTAGTGTCTCCACAGTGTCCGCGGTACCTGAAGGTGACGTTACGGACCGCGATGACGTATTCGGAATAATCAAACCGGAAGCTGCGGCGATTGATACCACGATCGGAGTCGTTCGATTTCCCGGAACTCCTCCGATCGAGTGCTTATCAGCGATTATTGAACCGTTGAAGTTTATCTGTTCGCCACGATCGACCATCGCGCTTGTCAACCAATATACTTCATCATCGTTGAGAGGGTTCATCGTTGCCGCTACGACGAACGCCGTTAACTCAACTGTTGAGTATCGTCCTTCCACAATGTCATCCACGATATTCACAAAGTCTTGTGACAACAGATGCGCCCCCGACATCTCGCGACGCAGTTGCTCCAACGATTTTGGCGGATCAGCAGGCCTCACATCTACCGTTTCCCCGGATTCCACTCCAAGCTTAGCGAACGCGGAATCGCTTAAACCAATAGAACCGGACGGTACGGTTGTCCCTTCTGCCACGTTGAGCACAGCGAGAACTTTTCTATCCTTCGCTGAGACTTCAACGCGATCCATCGGATGTAATCCTACAGAGAATTTCTTCAGTTCATCATGGTCTAGAAACGCAATGTTTTCTCTGTACGCGTCAATCCCGATCCGTTTTAATGTCAGCTTCATGTGTGACGCTCCAAAAAATGATGAGGCGTCAGGACAGGGCGCCGCTCCAAGCGATTCATACGCCTAAACTTAAGCGTCTGATATTTCAGAATGTGCTCGTGTTATTTTCAATAAGGACAGTTCCGGTACTTTTCCGATGACCCAATTTCAAGTCGGTAATGGTAAATGTTGGTGGAAATCTGGCATAATTTCATATAACCAGTAATCCACCGAAACCTCCAGACTAGAATTGGATGGGTCGCTCATGGCTAAGGATTTTGCGAAGTTGAGGTTGAGAAGGTTCTTTGTTGGGGGATTGTTTGGCGGCATTCTTGCCACAGTTATACTATTTTTTGCCACTGAGTTTCTTGGGTTCCCCTTCCCACCCTTAGCAATCTTTCAAGTGCTAATCGCTCCGGTTCCAGGGTCGATTCAATCGGTCGTGGTTGATACGTTTCGTGAATATGCCAAATATTCGGCGTTCGTTGCTTCATCCGCTATCTACGCGATAATGTACGGCCTGATCGCTGTCGGCTTAGCGTTTGTGTTCAGGGGAGATTTGCATGCCAAGGTGAAGGAAGCAACACTTGTCGGCGTCCTAGTGCCAACCGTGATCGGCCTCGGCCTTCAATTGGAGTTAGCTAACGCGTTCCCAGCCATATCGTCCTTGTACGGTTGGGTTCTTGCCGGCATTCTCGTTGTAGCAGTGAACCTCATCTACGCTAAAACGGTCATCAACTACACCACAATTCCTCCAGCCGCCGTAACCGTGAAGCAACCCCCTATGGCCGCTGTCTCATCCGTGCGGCGTGTTCTATTGAAGAAGGCTGTGGTCGCGGCTGCCGTCCTAGTGTTCGCGGGTGTTGCAGCTAAGATTGCGTTATCCGTACTCTCAAACCAGCCAGTCGTGACAAGCGGGACGTCCGTCCCAATCAACCCTAACGCAGGCCAAACAACAATCACCGCTAACAGCAGTAGCGGCGTCGCGGATATTTTCAGTGACCCTAGAATCAGCGACCTAGTAGCCTCCGAGGTGAGCGATAACCGGGTCTTCTACAGGGTGGACATTAACCCAATTCCGCCGCAACTGGACTTCGACACGTGGACACTGAATCTTCACGGGAAAGTGAACAATGCCCAGACTCTGGACAAGAACTCGTTGCTTCAACTGGCTACCGTTGATGAGTACGCTACGCTTGAGTGCGTTAGCAACACTATCTATCCACCTGGTGGGCTCATCAGTAATGCCAAGTGGACCGGCGTCCCGCTCGCTACGCTACTCAAACAGGCTGGCTTACTTGCCGATTCGAAGTACGTGGTTTTCACGTGCGCGGACGGTTACACGGTGGGCATACCAATCGAACGCGCATTAGAACCAGGCGCTCTCTTGGCGTACAAGATGAATGATGTCATGCTTCCCAACGAGCATGGGTTCCCTCTACGAGCGATCGTTCCAGGGATTTATGGGATGATGAATGCGAAGTGGATTACGGAGATCGAAGTCACAGACCAAGTTTACTTGGGCTACTGGCAGGTACGCGGCTGGTCAAACGACGCCCGTATCAAGACAACCTCGATCATCTACTACCCCACAAGCAACGTCCAACTAAATAGCTCCACGCCAATCGCAGGCGTCGCCTTCGCCGGCGACCGCGGCATCAGTAAGGTTGAAGTCAGCGTTGATGGTGGAAACACGTGGAATGAGGCCACCTTGAAGCCGCCGGGCTCACCCTACTCCTGGGTGCTATGGGCTTATGAATGGAAGCCGACGGTAACCGGCACCGCCAACATCGTTGTGAGAGCGACTGACGGCACAGGCCAACTACAAGACGCAACCGTTACACAATCCTTCCCAAACGGAGCCTCCGGATATCCCTCTGTCCAAGTTACAGTTGCATGATTCCCCTGACAGAAACTCCCTCCTACACACGCAAACAGAACCGTCAATACCAGGTTAGGGGACCGGCGTCTTCTATTCAGTTTCATTTCTTGGTGAATTTTAGGGAAGCGGAGTTGATGCAATAGCGGAGGCCGGTTGGTGCTGGGCCGTCGTTGAAGACGTGACCGAGGTGCGCTTCGCATTGACTGCATTCAACCTCGGTCCGCCTCATGAAGAAGCTGTTGTCGGCCTTGGTTTTGATGTTGTTCTGATCCATTGGTGCGGTGAAGCTTGGCCATCCTGTTCCAGAGTCAAATTTAGTCTCGGAACTGAATAGGTTGTTGCCGCAACAGACGCACTGGTAGACGCCGGGCTCATCGTTGTCCCAGTACGCGCCCGTGTAGGCTCGCTCGGTTCCCTTCTTCCGGGTAACGTGAAACTGTTCTGGGGTTAGCTGCTGCTTCCACTCTTCTTCGCTCTTGACAACTTTCTGCGCCATCTATCTCAACCCATTAGACGCGATCATAAGGCTGCCACGCTAGCGAAGGCTCAACCATAGAAGCACCGCCAACCCCGCAGTTTCCGCAACCGTAATCGCCATCACAAGCATCTCCACATCCGACGCATAGTACATGAACATCGCAACGTACGAATAGAAGGCTAAGAGGTTCTGGAGCAGAAAGATCCCAGCGAAGAAAAGTAATCCCGCCGTAAACGCGGCTTTAATTTTCCTGAAGCCATTAGCGTACACGGCAAGCAGGCCTATTAGAAGTAGGATGTTCACTAAGGAGAACACTGCCGCCGCCTGAAGCATCATCTCCGCCATGCTCAATCACCCCCGCTTTCAACGCTCAAAACATTATCTACTTTGGCCCAATTTTCTCCCAAATCTTCACGAACTCCTCATAATTCTGTTCAAGCTCAGGGGAAAGAAAATACAATGAACCATAACCTTCCCCCACCCCAAGGATTAGCCTATTCTTCGACAAAACGCTCAGATGATGTCGCACGGTCTTGTAATCCATTCCTAACCTCTGAGCAAGTTGATTCGCATTAAGTGGTTGGTCTTTGATAGCCAGTATGATTCGTGCGCGGTTCGCTCCACCTCGGTTCCCTGCGACCACCCACCAAAGAATCCGGCGGACAGCGCTTGACATTTCGTATCTGGCCTCAGTAAGGCTTCCTGTTTCTCCATACATAAGTTGTGAATTAGCCAAAACATTTGCGTGATACTCTGAATCTCCTTCAAGCTTCTTATGGAACCGGTGTGCAGAGAAGGAAAAGTTGGCCTTGACCGCCCCCATTGATGCAGGCACCGCCAACCTGCGGTGTCCTAGCTGTGACACTGAATCCATGCTAACGAGTCAGACGGAGTATGAGGTTGAGCATTTCGGTTCCGTCCTCTTGAGCATCGTCACCTGTGGGAAGTGCGGTTACCGGCATACCGACGTTATGACGTTGAGGGAACGTGAACCCATCTCGCTAACCGCCAAGATCAGTTCCATCGAGGACCTGAACCTACGGGTCATAAAGTCTGGAACAGCTACGGTGATTATACCGGAATTCGGGGCAACTATCACTCCCGGCCCGTATAGCGAAGGTTACATTTCGAACGTTGAAGGCATCCTAGACAGGATTCAGGATGCGCTAATTTTTATGCTCTCCACGGCGGACGGAAAACGGCTTGCGAAGGGCGAGAAGATGCTCAAACAATTTCGGTCCGCTAAGGAGTCGAAGCCCCGTTTCACCTTCACCCTTAAGGACCCTCTAGGCAACAGCGCAATCGTCTCACCAAACCCCCGGAAAGTGAAGAAACGGCGCCTCACAAAACGGGAACTTCTAACCGTTAAGTATGGACAATTTGCATTAGCGCAGGCACCAAGACGGCGTTGAGTTAAGAGCGAGCGGTTCCTTGCGGCAAGAAAGAATCGGATGGGTCAACGGAATATCTTTTGATACTGGAACCTCACGTTTAATCTTCGACCCTACCAGCGGCAGGCCGTTAGGCGAAACTTGGAACGTTTTCGTAACCCACGCACACTCCGACCATACCTACGGCTTCACCACGCGCGCCAAGAAGCATTCTACACCTGAGACACTTCGAATCTACGAAGCACTCCAAAACCGTCAAGTCAAAAACTGCCACACTCTGAAGTTGGGCGACGCGATTCGAATCGATGATGTTGAGGTTAAGGTCCTCGACGCCGGCCACATGTTGGGCTCATGCCAATTCGAAGTTGTGACTCCCGAATTTACGGGAGTATACACGGGTGACATTAATTGCGTGGAGACGCTGACCACACAGGCGGCGCAGGTTAAGCAATGTGATTACTTAATCATCGAAGCAACATACGGCCACCCCTCCTATGTTTTCCCGCAACGGAGCACAATCTACGCGGACATAATCAGATGGACTACGACCGAACTAAAGGATGGAAAGATTCCAACATTCCAAGTATACTCCTCGGGAAAACCCCAAGACTTAGTTCGATTGTTCAACGTGTACACGAAGGTTCCCGTAGTCTGCAGCCCAGGTATAGCTCGCGCCAACAACGCTCATGCCATTAACGGTGTCCCATTGGACTTCCTTGACTCGTCTACGGGCGAAGGCAAGCAGGCGTTGAAGGCTGGCGGTTGCATTTACGTTACCACGCGATCGGAGCACATACCGCGTAATGCTTCTCGCGCCGTAGCCACCGGTTGGGCGCTGCGCATGGCGTTCCGTCATTACGCTGCCTTCCCACTTAGCAGCCACGCGGATTACAGCCAACTATTGCAGTTCGTGAGCAATGTGAACCCGAAGAGGGTGTACGTTTTCACCGGCTACACGGACCTATTGCCAACCGTAATAGAGCGTAAGCTGGGCATCAAAGCAAGCCCACTCCCCGTCGTAGCTCAAACGAAACTCTTGGACTTTAAAGAAGTCGTTACTTGAAGGTGATGTACATGAATAGGCTTACAGCGACGAGGCCGATCGAGAACATTACCACAACCTCCGGCCTGATCTTAATTCCCGGAGTATCCTCCTCAAAGAATCGGAGCAACCCGGCGCTTGCCGCAGGCATAGGAGACTCACGTTTCCGCCTTTTCTCACGCGCGCTAGACAATCTACAAGCCCTCTAGACGCGACTGAGTTTGATACGGGGCAATTAAACTTTGATACCTAAGCGTCAAGTCTCGTTCTGCTTTTTCTGTCTCAGTCGCTGATCAAATCGGGCCGCATTTAAGATCGCCCGAACGTGTAACCCTTCGCCTATCTTCTCTTTGTCGTCCCACGCCTCCACCTAGAACTTAAGTCGATTCCCATTAATCTCGAGCAGCGAGGCGCGAGCCCTCACGCGCATGCCAACAGGCGTCGAGGCGAGATGCTTTACGGCAATCTCAATTCCGACTGAGGTTTGTCCCTCGCTCAGATGCGCTTGAATCGCAGAGACACTCGCATTCTCCATTAGGGCAACCATCGAGGGCGTTGAGTAAGCCTCTACCAGGCCACTGCCCAGCCTCGCGGCCGTATCTTGGTCCGTGACAACGCGGCTCACTTCACCGCGCATTCCTAACTCTAATTCTCCCATCGCGCAGCACAACCATACTTGTATGACACCTAATCGGGCAGCGATTAGTATCTGCCTTTTGATGCAAACATAGTGTAAGAAATTTCCGGAGGATGTGGCAGCAAAGTTTCCCTAAGTCTTGAGGAGATGGGCTGTGACACTTTTCAATAGTCCACAATATGAAATTGGTGCAGCTAGATTGTGAAGCCAAATGCGGATGCGAAGGAGTCTACTTTCCTGAAATTGTTGACGAATTCGACTCCTTTCTGGGTTAGGCTGTAAGTCTTGTCGTCGATCCCGTTCTCCTGTATTACACCTAAGTTCTTGAGTTCGTCTAAATATTTGGTTAATCTGTCGTGGGATAAGTTTGCACGGTACAGGATCCTCGTGGGTTTGGCTTCGTTGTTTTCGTGTTGGATGACGTGCATTATGTCGACGTAGATTCGAAACTGGGAACGATATTTTGAGACGGCCTTGGTTGCCTGGCCCTGTTCGCTGGGGATCATGTGGGATGGTTCACCCTGAGCAGCATCGCTAGCAGTAATAGGAAACCGAACAATTGTGCGATGTGAGCGAACGGGAAGAAGAAGGCAGCGAGCGTGAAGAGGAGGAAGAATAGGTGTGCGACTGAGAGCGAAGCGAAGGCGCCGAAGACGAGCAGCGCGCTCGCAGACTTATTCATCTTGTAATTGATTGCGGTTTGAGTTGTAATGTAAACGAGCAGGAAGATCAAGATGAGTTCGGTTACGGCGTTGTGTTCAAAGAAGAGGCCGGGTACCGCGGCCACCGCGATGGAGGCCTCTGCGCCGACATTCCTCGTTTGCTGCATGTACGCGAAAACTAGGAGTCCATAAGCCAAAAACTGTGCCACGAAATCAATTGTATAGCCAAACGCGGAGAGGAAAAGAAAGGCTCTGTGGAAGCGAACCAGGACAACGACTAAGTTCGCAAGGCCCTCGATGAGCAACCCCGCCCCCAGCAAGCCGAAGCTTAGGTTTAGGTAGAGAAGGGTTCGTTCCTTCGAAAGCCTGTAACTTTTCAACGCCTGGTATGCGACTGCGCTCGCGATTGCAAATCCAATGAACTCCATTAAGGATTCAAAGCGAAAGAACCAAAGAGGGGCAAGCATGCGCCTTCAACACAGTCGTCTACAGCCGGCGAGGCGCACTTTTCAGGATTGCGTATGCATCATTCAACGGAATTTGATTTGTGAAAAACAGTATGGGGTTTAGGTTGTGGCTAACTGGACGAGTTTTCCGTTCATGAAGAAGCCCTTGAGGCCGCACACTTCACAGCGTGCTCCAAGCTGCAAGTCCGAGCCCTCTTCATAGTACACATCGAGGGTTTTCTCCCCGCATCTTGGGCAAGTATCGCCTTCGGTTTTATCCATCCCCAACCATGAAATATACACACATGCATCCATATAGGCCTGACAGGTCAGTGAAACTAACAGAAATCAGTCTATGGTTATGGGTACCGGCCAAAGACAGACCTGTCCGTTTTTCGGTTCAAAAATGCGTTTTTAACCACTCCAAATGAAGACGCCTAACATGGACAACGTCTCGCTAATCGGCCTTCCATTCTACAGCCTCTCAAAATACCGAGGCGTGGCCACCGCCGTAACGGCCCTTCGCTCAGCTGGGATCGCCGAAACGCTGAGGAAATCTACTGAGCACTTCACCGATATGGGCGACTGTGATCTATCCGAGATTCTGGAAGACTCAGGCCCACCCAACCTCAGAAACTTTCCACAGTTCCTCCACGATACGGACATCGTGCAAGAAATGGCGGGCAAGGTTGGCCGAGATGATTTCGTCTTCTGCCTCGGCGGGGAATGCACTCTCATTACTGGCACGTTAGCCGGGTTCAAGAATAGGTTCAAAGGAAAACCGGGAATCCTCTGGGCGGACGCTCACGGCGACTTCAACATACCCGAAACAACCAGCTCAGGGTTCATCGGTGGGATGCCCCTCGCGTTCGCCTGCGGCCGTGGCCCCAAACTAACCTAGAGCGTAGAACACGCACGGCCGTTGCTTGAAGAGGAGAACGTTGTGCACTTAGCGAGCAGGTCCGTTGACCCTCTCGAATCCAAAGCCATGTCTTCCTCAGGAATGAAAGTCTACTCCGACGCAACCGCACACAAGGAAGGTATACTGAAAGTAGCCGCGGAAGCAGCAGATTACCTCGCGGATCACTCCGACTGGATAACCTGCCACCTAGACGTGGACTCGATCGACCCCACGATCATCCCCGCAGTGAACTACCCCGAACCGGGCGGCCTGACCCTCGAAGAAGTCAGAACGATTGTAAGGGCACTGCGTGGAATTGGTAAATTGAAAGTCTTCAACCTCACAGCCTACAACCCAACATTAGCTCAGGGCCAAATTTCAGCCAAGAAGCTTCTAACACTCATAGCGGACTTGATGGGCAACCCATAAAAAACGGCGAAAGTTAGGAAGAGTCTATGATCATTGGACGGGTTGTATCGGTTAACGTTGGGTTGCCCAGGGATGTGGTTTGGAACGGCCACAGCGTGAGAACTGGGATATTCAAAGAACCAGTTACGGGACGGGTGAGAGTTCATACGTTAGGGTTGGAGGGCGACCAGCAAGCTGACCTCACGGTTCACGGGGGTCCTAAGCAGGCTGTGTACGCATACCCATCGGAGCACTATGAGTTCTGGAAGAAAGAATTGGGCCGAGCACAACTGACGTGGGGGATGTTTGGCGAGACCTTGACGACCCAAGGACTTCTCGAAGACACAGTCCGCACAGAGGATGAGTATCATGTTGGTTCTGCAACTGTTGTTGTGACGCGCCCACGCTCCCCATGCTACAAGCTCGACATCAAATTCGGAACAATGGATATGGTGAAGCAGTTTCAGGCAAGCGGCCGGAGCGGCTTTTACCTTTCCGTCAAGCAAGAAGGAGACGTAGGGATAGGAGATGCAATTGAGCTAATCTCCAGCGACAAATCGAAACCGAAAATCTCAGAGCTCTTCTTAGAGCGAGTGGAATAAGATAATGAACGCCGCAAAGGGTCGTAGCGACCTGCCGTCAAGCGTAACGGTTTAGGAATGGGATCGTGGCTAGCCCGGATTCGCCAGCAACTATTGTCTTGAAGTCTAGCTTTGGGCCGTCCACGATCTTCAGCCATGCGCGATACTGTCCCTTCTTGATTTCGACTATGTTGTATGAGTTGGAAAAGAAGCCGCGGAGGCGTTCGGATGATAGGCTGCCGGCGTGAACTATGGGGATGCGGTTTAGAATCCATCTCCACGGTCTGTGTCTGTGGCCGCAGAGAATCAACCCTACCCCAGACCGGTCCAAGGCGCGAAGTACATCCCCCGCGTCCAAGATCGGAATTGTGTTAGGCCCCGTGTCCGGGACGGGGACTAAGTGGTGGTGCATCATCACTAGCTTGAATCTTCTTCTCTCCCGCCGTAGAAGGTTTTGAAGCCAAACGATTTGCCTGTGCCCCGCTTCACCATCATTTCGTTCTGGTCGAGCTGTACCTAAAGTCGCGACCAAGAGATCACTTGTTCTTAACACTGGTTTTGACGGGAAGAATTGCCGAAAAAGCAAGTAACCCGTGCTGCGGTAGTCGTGGTTGCCGCTCGTGTAAAGCCGACGCCTGCAAGTGAATTGCTTCATCAACTCAGCGGCGCTCTCGTACTGTGACAGTAAACCGTTCTCGGTGAGGTCGCCAGTCACCAAAAGAAGGTCGGGGTCGAGTTCATTGATCTCATCAACTGCACGGTGGAATACATCGTCCCGAAACTCGGGGCCTACGTGTATGTCGGAAATTTGGATTATGAGCAAATCAAGTCATCTGCTTATCATGCGCCGATTTAAGGCTCTTTCTCGACTAGCTCTCTTATCAGTATGTGTAGAAACGATCACAATGACAAGTCTTGGTGGAGTTGAGCGATAGCTCGGAGCATTTAAGAAGACGGCCCAGCCGAGCTAGCCAAGTCGAGGCGTTAGTATGATTACTGCATTTGTTATGATGAACGCTGAACGGGACCGCATAGCGGCAGTCCCCGACGAGCTTCTGAAAATCAGTGGGGTCACTGAGGTCTACTCCGTTGCGGGCGACTATGACCTCGTAGCCATCGTTCGCGTCAAGGAAGCTGAAGACCTCGCTAAGGTTGTAACCGAAGGGTTCGTGAAAGTCCGCGGCATAACAAAGACGATGACGCTCACAGCCTTCCGCTGCTACAGCGATTACGACCTAGACCACATGTTCGGCTAAGAATAACCTATGCTATTTAATAATGTGTTCTAAGCCAGCTACTGTTAGGGCTCGGTTCCAGTAGGTGTTAGGGTCTTAGGTTAAGGTAAGTGTGTGTAACCCAAGTGCGGTATCGTAAAGTAGGTCACTAAAGACGGCCAAGACTTACCCGAGATAAGGAAGTCAAATAATTTCAAGGTCAGTTAGCTTATCGCCACTGAGTTAACTAAACCACACGTACGTCATGCCTACTCCGTTTAGCGTTTAGCGTATCACATGAAAAGTGTTTTATCATAATTTATGAAGTTCATGAATTGGTCTGTGTGGAGACCTTGTATCTTGGAACGTTCAAAGGAATCCAAGAGAGGGCTGAGACCTGCTGGGTTTAGGTAAGCTTGTGATTTTCGTTGATGGAGCATGCGAACCTAAGAATCCCCGCGGGGTTGCTACATATGGATTTGTTATTTATCGTGAAGAAAAACAGTTGGCCGTTGGGTCTGGGCTAGCTGCGGAGCCTTGGACAGAACAGGCAAGTAACAATGTTGCTGAGTATGTTGCTCTGATAATGGCATTGGAGAAGGTACTGTCCCTTAGACTTGAGGCTTCCGAAGTAGAAGTTAGGGCTGACAGTAAATTGCTTGTTGAACAAGTGAATGGAACCTACGCTGTTAGAGCGCCTCGATTGAAACCGCTTCATGAACGAGTGAAGCGTTTGCTACCGCAGTTCAAGAATCTATATCTAAGATGGATTCAACGCGAAGAAAACGCTGAGGCAGATGCCTTAAGCAAAGAAGCTTATACATCATACATTCGGTCTAGTTAGTTATCACAATCGATACCTTGATTGTTTTGTCGCTGTGATCTTCTTCACCGTTTGCGTCTGAATCTGGGCAAAACGAGAACGACGCCCAACGCGGCTACTAGTATGATGCCTGCCAGGTACCACAGGACAGGTCGAATTGCCCCGAAGGCAATGGTTGACGGACTTTCAGTAACTTCAGCGCTCGTTTCTGTTCTATATTGTGTCAAGTAACTAGCGAGGGTAACATTGGCATTGACCAAGAACCCATCTACTTTCAACGTGAATTCAGGGTAGGAAAATGTGTTAGGGTAGGAGGGTGTATTCTGGGGCGTATACTGAAGGTAATAGTTTGCCAGGATGAAATATGTTCCATCGCTAGGTGGAGTGAAGTCGATTGTAAGTGAAGTAACCTGTAAGGACGCGGTTGTGTAGCCATCCGGAGGGTAGCAGCTTGGAAATCGGTTTCGCTCTTGGTTTATCCATTCAGCCCATTGAGACTCCGAGAGAAAATAAAAGTCGCTGAAGGTCGGAGGGGTAGACGAATAAGTGATGTGAACATCCTGCCCTGCCCTTGCCATGAACGAATCTATTACAGCATATGGGCACTGTAGTACGTGCTGAGGGACGTCGTTAGCGCAACATTGGTATGTTGCATAACCCAAAAAATTGCTGGCATTTAAGGAATAGGTGAATGTCACCGATGTTAAAGCGAGGGAAGTCGTTGTGCTTAACATTGTTGACACTGAAGTTAATGTGTCGGTTAACGTTTCAGTTACTGGGACGGTTGTTGTGGAATCCATTTGTGCATTTGTTGTTGTGACACCGAACGAAACTAACGTAACTAGAAGGATCAGAATTACGATTCTTTGCTGTTTCTTCATTGCATCTTCGCCTGTCTTCGTCGTAGTAAGTATAGCGAAGCTGCGAGCGCAGTGAACGCTACGATTTGGATTGCGTTAAATTCAGGGACAGGAACCGTCGGCTTCGCCACTCTAAAGATGCTGCACATTGGGCTACCAATATTAGCATAGTAAGCGTAGACTACAAGGCCGTATAGCCCAGCAGGCAGGCCCGCCGTTGAGGTGGCGCTCCAAACATTTTCACTATTAGGCGAAGCATGAAGCGTTAGGGACGGACTAAGCTGGAGCCAGTCTCCAGTATCACATAAGTTCAAGGACGCGTTAGGGTA